>Ga0065711_1034231_pt1 | contig 24111 bp, 8 predicted proteins | sample Hoacrofraction12_FD_59098 | JGI IMG/M metagenome (GOLD analysis project Ga0065711, IMG submission 59098) | Hoatzin crop microbial communities from Cojedes, Venezuela - Epithelial fraction 12 v2 (version 2) | ecosystem: Host-associated > Birds > Digestive system > Esophagus > Crop | place... | reverse complement strand
TTTTTTTTTTTTTTTTTTTTTTTAATTCACAGTCTGTATCAAGGGTATGAAGTCTCAGTTGGAACCTGAAACCAAATCCAAAACACAGTAACAGGCACAGTTAGCTTGGGGGAAGTGTAAGAAACAAGAACAAAATCACATTTTCCAATGAGTATGGATTCACAAATCAGTGGAGACAGGAAAGTAAGCAGCAGCAGGCTCGCTTTGGAAATCTGTGCTGTGGTTTGACTACAGGGAGGCTGGCTCATCATTTAGCAGTTCCTCCAGCTATAGTAAACTTTGAGGGACTGCAGAATCACTGGGTATGTGAAATGCCACTTCAGCTACGTTTCACAAAGAAATCCACACACAACTTTCTAGTTGCTAATCCAATATAAAGGAATTCCTGGCAGTTCTGAGTAAGGAAGCACAGGGCAGGGTTTCACAGGGTCTTTCCCAGCACATAGGGACTTACAAAAGGATCAGCTCAAAAAATTTCTTTCAAGAGCCCAACAACATAAAGGTATATCTGAGCTCTGAAAAAAGGCTGAAAGAATATACGCAGTTGAGCTGTTGGACCCTCAATACTGCTTCTCAGCATGTTTGCAAGGAAGGTCACAATCCTTGGTTCCAGTGAGTCCCTTGTTGACCAAAGGAAGCTGTTAGGCGCAGGCTTAATGAGGACAGGACACCTTTATGAATAAAGTCTTTCTAGAATGACAGTCCTCAAGTATGTTGGTAAAAATCTCCTTTTGCCACTGAATGCAACAAGAGCTTTACCAGGCTTTTCCATGTATCTCAGCCTGTGTGCATGAAGCAAAGGTAGCAAACCAGCCCTTCTTTTGCCTCAGAAGAGCAAGACAAATCAAATTTACAGAAGTGAATAAACTTCATGTGTGTTGTGTAACTCTCCTCAGCTATAAGGAAAGCAGTGCAACTCAGGCTGTTGGCAGACTTTCCTCTACAGAGAGAGAAAAAATATGTGTTTCTTTGGCTTTCTTAATATATTCCTAATATTGGTGCATGGAGTGACCTAGCGGCAATGCAGTCAGCATTCTATAAACATGGATTAAAACCGAGATACTTCAATGCACTTCCTGAATAAGAGAAAAATATTATTTAATATGATTTGTAATTACACAGTTGGAAGCTCTTCAGGAGAATATGAAGGCTACATTTAAGACTGCCGGGACTCTTTTAGGTTACTTGTTTTAGGTTACTGTCATAGTTTCTGAGTACTTATTCAGAGAGACATGACCTCAGATCTCATTGAATTTCAAGAAGCATTTGGGTGCCTCACACTAATCAACTCTTTTCAAAAGTACAAACCAAAGAGAATGGAAGAGGCAATTTATCTAAACTCAGATCAGTCCATCCATACTAACACCCTGATTTTATCACTGTCAAAATACCTAAAGTTTGTTGATTGAGGAGTAACTGAGGCAAACATCAAATGTCAGTGGTAGGAAATATTTCAGCATGAGACAAAATTCTGTTCTGAACCATGAAGTGTACCTAGAAGAGAACTGTAAAAATGTCTTAAATTTATCTTTTTATCTTTGACATGCTCAAGTGCTGATATAAAGATGTAAGTAGCCTGGGTATTTCTTTCTTTTCCTTAAACACAAGGGCGATAAATTTAATGATCTCTACAAAATACTCCCAATACCTTATAGAGATGAACAATTCTGCAATTACAAAACCAGTAACAATAAAGAAACAAAACTGTTCTGGTTCTCTCTCTTGAGGCCAGAGGATTTGGGTAGTAAACAGTAATTTACTCTTGTAAAAGGAGTCTTATGAAAAGAATGTTAACTAAATACGTGCCTAATTTATACTAGTCACAAGCCAATGGGTGTTCAATCTTGCATACTCGTACACAAACACATAGGCTTACTGAGTATTGTTCAAAATGCTAGGAAGGTAAGTAAAAAAAAAGCAAAATAATGAGTTCCTTTCCATATAACTCCCCCTTTCCTGTTGTTGAGATCAACAAGAACCAGTGCCGCGGTTCAGATTTTGGAGCTCTCTGCAGTCAGCTCTGAAGCAATTGCTTGCAGGCAAAAGAGCCTATTGTGCTACCTTGCCAAGAATTATCTTGGTTTGGGAATAAAGAGAAAAACTGACAAGAGAAAAATGTGCATTGGTTTGCTTTAGAGCTCACATGGCAGTTTACAACAGCAGAAGGCCAAATGCTTAGAATTCAAGGCACCAACACTGTGCCTGATGAGATGAAAATTTCATGTTGGATAAGTGCTCAAGTGAGACAACTTGGTTTTATTTTACTGTCTAGAGCATGCAGTGAGAGATGGCTGGTGCCTTCAGTGCAAGCTGCGACCAAAAAATCAGCACATTAGAAAAATTTACCTTGGCACTTGAGCTATTTCCTCTGATTAGAACAAGAAAACCTGCTAGAACTTTTGTAATGATAACCACTGGGGAGATGATGAGCAGGTTGGGTAGTAACTTCAGTGCATGTTGGAATTATATCACTTTACACCTATTAAGAATCTCTGTTTTCTTGCTGTACAAAACATTTCTTTTTTTTTTTTTAAACACAGGCTGATTGATACACACCTGAAGACACAGCTTTACTGACTGAGAAGGGAAGATCCCCAACTTCCAGTGGAGAAACCAAGTGTTAGCAAACCAATCCCTGAAACCAAGTTCTAGCACTTTGTGTTTGTTAGGAAGATTAATTAGTCTTACACATTTCAAAAGAGTTTTGACTCACAGAATACCCACAAGCTGTTAAAATCTGCCTCGTGAAAAGTTTTAGAGTATATCAAAGCTATCTGCCTTGTGGTTTCATATAGGTATCTATGAATGTAGGGAGATGGTTAACCCTCACACTTGTTTGAGTTGATAAGAAAATCTCTTTCATCTGTTAGACGTATTCTAAATGCTTTTATCATTAACAAATGATTGTAGTAGACACTCTGGTGAAAGCCTGTCACCTGCTCTTTCCCATGCTTTTTTGCTTTGATGATAAACATAAATTATCACTCAAACGCATGCAAAGCTATATTATCGATGTTGACATTTCAAATACTGTGGCTCATTTTACCTACATGAATCCACTATTTGAGTGTGAAAAAAAAATTATTTCTTGCCTCCTTCACTACGCTCTGGCTCACATACATTATATAACATATTGCTGGAATCTGGCTAATTTGAAAGGATACAGCGGGATAAGCTCCAGAATGGCCTGGAGACAAGATATCCTACATCCTACATGCTGAGCTGCTGTCAGCGTTCACAGCCGAACCCCTCTGGCTACCTAGTATTTAGCCGCTCTTTTAGCTTCCCACAATCATTCATTCATTTTTCCTCACAATGTTATCTGTGAGGTAAGTCATATTCCTCATTTAAAAAAGGAAATTACTAAGCTATTCAGACACAGTACTTTTGAAAAGGGATCCATATTCTCTTAAAACAAATCAGATCTTTTAAACACTGTCCAGCTATTTGGAGGGACATCTAGACCTTTGTCCCTCTGAAGGTCAGAAACCATCATCCAATTTCTGTTACAAATGTACCCATATCTAGTTTATGCCCATTTTTAATAATATTAACATTGTCTAGTTTTCCACTGCCTTTGTGCCTTCTGGATTTTCAGTCTTTTTTTGCCAAGATAAATTAAGCTTGACTGGTTTTTGTGAGGAAATAGCCATTTCATCTTCCTGGTATCCCTAGTGTCAGGGAACTGAACGCTTTTGTCCACGCTGCTTTCAGTAGCTATGTTTGAATTTATAGAGCCAATGCATGGAGCCAGCTCGACCCACACTGCTGTTCAGGATGAAGCCAACAAGCACACAGGTCATCTGACTGTTGGGATGCTGCAGACTGGAGCCACAATGTGTGTAGTGTGGCAATCAGGATTGAGTGTCAGGCACAGCATCGGCACTAACATGTTCATACAGACCTTATCTGGAAGAGGAACTGAATAACCAGCCTGAGCTACTGGTGTAAACCTATGACAAAACAAACCAGCATCCTTTCTACAACACTAGGCCCTAACTACACAGGTTAATTTTTATGTTTTATAACTCTCAAATTAGACTAGATATGCTAATGGTTCATAACTGAACTTCAAACTCTTTTTTATTTTTGCATGAAGGTGTGACTAGAGATTGTCTCTTTATTTTAAAATCAAATAAAACCTCTAGCTGTGTCCAGCAGTAACATTACTAAAACAAAGAGATCAAAACCAAATGAGAGACAGCACAGTAAAACAGACTCTTCTTTACATGTACCTAGATTAAGCTGCTATTTGTAAAACAGTGGAGGGAATTTTAATGCAGTCGCATTCAGACCTCAATGCTGCAGATGGTATGTGCATGTTCTTGGATAAGTCACCCACACAAAAAATTTCACAAGGATTTAAGAATCTAGTTCCCAAGAAAGCCAGTGGGCCTTGGGCACCTAACGTTCTGTGAGGATCCGGGGCTAAAATAAAATGTATCTAAATCCTCCATGTGTTAAGAATAAGGTAAATATATTTTCTTCTACCATTTTCCATTGCTTTCCTATTTTCTCATACCCTAACATCTGTAGGACCAGGATTTCCTACTCCTCTATGTACATGGAGTCTCACAGGAGGGACAAGCTTGATTTCTGTTTACTAAGGCCTGTGGATATTGTTTGAAAAAAATAATTACCATTAATATTTTACAGAGGAATGTGGGACTGGATTGTCATGCCTTATCTGCAATGGACTCTGACAACACATCTTTCTCTGCACTAAAGAATAGTTAAGAAAAAAATTTTCTTCACCAGTTCTTCTCTAGCCTGGTTTCTACGGCACAAAAAGTTCCTGTGATCATCTGACATTTATGTGCCCATGCGCCTTGGTAGCATTTGATTCTACTGGCCATTTTTTACCAAATTCATCACAGACTTGAAGGTACAATGTTCCTACAAGACTAATGATAAGGTGAAAGAGTGGCATCAAAAAATAATCCTACCTTCTTTCTGAAACTAATTTATCTTTACCATGAACACTTCCTCTATAGTGTCAGGAATCTCAAACATCAACCAGATTCCTCATCCTAGTCAAGAAATATTATTATGTTAGATACTCTGCAAATACATGAGTGTCAGCCCCAGACACTTTGCAACGTAAATGAAACCAATCATACCTGCGTGATATTGGAATGTCTCAATTTATTCTATTTTTCATTAGAATCAGAACTTGCAGGTCCTGCTATGCAAGAACAAAATGAGTGAAACAAACAAAAAAGCTCTATGAAGACGTCTGGAAAAAAAAACCAACATTATTACATTCAGGTGTTTTGAAACAAAAGAAAACCAAAATAAGCTAGGTGGGAAAACCATTTATCTAGGCTAGTCCAATCTTGCAAGAAAAGAAAGGTCTAAAAGGCACTAATTCCACTTCTGTGTTATTATCCCCAAAATACATCACTGCAATTCAGACATATAAAATGTCTTCAACAAGCTTGGAGACTAACATGTTGACAAAGAAATATGAGTTATTAGTTTGAGCTGCTAGGTCACCCACGGGACAGCAATATAAACAACTTGGATAATATAGCCAAAAAATAAGCAAGTGATGCAGACTGTAGGCAAGGCAGGAGGGGAAAAAAGAATCACTAATGTAATGAAGAAGGACAGAAAATGAATACCAGGTTGAGAAGAAACACGTTTGTGGAATAGGTGTGTCAAGAGAGATAGCTGCATAGTTCATCTAAACGACAATATGAATGTTTTATCCTCAGGCTCCATTTCTTTCTCTGTCTTGTATATTTATTTTTTTCTGTTGTTTTTGCTTACAGCAAGTTGCTGGAAGGGAAACAGTGTGAACCAATGATTACTATCTCACTAGTCTTTTAAGTCTTCAGGCTTCTTCCCTCTCCAGAGGCAACCTAGAAAGAAACAAATCATCAGTTTAGGGAATGCAGTAGCATAGTAAAGAAAAAAGTGTAGCACAGGGATGAAAGTTTGTGCTTTTCATTCAATTCTTGTTAATAGATAGTTTAAGACGCGAAAGGTGTTATCTATGGGGCTGCAGTTAAGTCATATGCTTCAGCTACTCCTGGTTCATTATTGGTTTTTGCTGTTTCTCAACGACCTGCCAACTATCTAAGGAATTATACATACCATATTTGAGCTCCATCAAACTGTATTATGATGGGCTTTTTTAGTCAAAGCTGTGACAACAGGTAGTGCAAGAAGGGAAAAAGTGCAGCCAATCTTTCAGTGCTTCCATTCAAGAGAGAAGCATGCAGAAACACGGAAACATTGGGATCCATCTGTGGGATGGTAAAGTCTCCCAGGACTGGAAGGAGCCGAGAAGATGTGCCAGGAAAGAAAAGCTGTGCCTCGGTCATTAAAAAGTCTTGGCAGTGCCCTATTGCTAGCAGTTTCAGAAGTCAGTACCCAGAGAAGTCCTTTGGTGGTTTTAAAACTACAGACCTACAATAATTTCAGTGAATCATTACAGGAGATGAAGAGTTGAAGGGACTCACACCTCTAGAATCAATCAGAAGGAAACTTGGACTGGAAGGGACCTCTGGAGGTCCCTAGTCCAGCCTCCTATCCTCAGTAAGGTTGTCTTCAAAATTATGACTGTTACAACCAGCTCACGCTGCATGTTTACCTCAAGCAGGACAACTGCCAGGGCTTGCCAGGGTTAGGAAACACTGACATGCATTTGACTTCAGACCTGTACTGCACATGATGATGCCTAGATACAGCATATGCTGATGGTTCCCATCTGTTCTTCAACGAAAATCAAGTGAATCTTTACAAGGTTTTGTTTCATTTGCCAAGGCTGATCAAATTCAGATGTTTTGAATGCAGGCTCTTTTCTACTCTTCCACTGCCAAAGGTCACTGAGCTTAACAAAGGCAGGGATCCACAACAGTAGCACTGATTAGGAAATCTTCCTCCGAAAGTCAGTCACACAAGAGGACCCTTGAGGGGATGAAACAGTTGATCCTAATCAAGGTTCAGCAGTGATCCAAGATGCTGCAAAAAACACTGGATTCCTTGATTCAAATACTAGAAACTAAAATGGCATATTTGCAGCCTGGAACCTTCAAATACATTTAATTTCAGGAAACTTTGTCTTTCAGTTTCAGGGTATTTTCTTTTAATAAAGAATCAAAGATTGAGCTTATAAAACCAGAGACAAATCCTGGGATATTCAAAATCTGCTGAATGCAGACTGAACGCTATTACTACTTAAATAGTAAGAACAGATTGACTGCTTTTGCAGATCTCATTCCTAAAGCCAACCAGAGTGTTTAATCTACCCCTCAAGTCCAATACAGGTTCACGTTCTGATGGATATATTGTACTGCCCAATTTTAAATGACCCACAGTGTAAAAGTCAATATTCATCGATAGTTTGTCAGCTTTCTCCTTAGAAATGTCTTCCTCACCTTCAGCTCATTTGTAGCTACTCTCCCCCCACTGCTAACTATTTTTTGGTGTCTGGTAACCAGAGCCGTTTGACAACCCTCAACAGAATTTCCTGCAAGGCACTAAGCACTGTTGCAAAAACAAGCTGCCCACTGTGCTGAAAAAAGTAGAGATCAAAACAAACACTTTCCTTTCAACATGACACAATGAAAAGAGGCAACATAAAATTATAAAATTGTCCATATTTGGAAGTTCCATTTCTTTACATCCTCCCTCATTAGTCAGCAGCAGCTCATGGAAACCTTGTCCAGTAACATAAGAAGGCAAGGTGAACTTTTACAAATATTTCTCCTAGGTTCTCAACTGATTTTAACTTATTGTTCCTAGATTTGCTCTTTTTTGGCGTTGTGTCTTTCCCTTTCTCCCGAAATAAGACAAAAATCCAGGATCTGAGTTGATTCACAATGTCTGCATTACATGCCTTCTGGGCAGTAGTAACCATACATTGGCAGGATTACAACTTGGAAGAGAAACAAAAGCAGTTCAAAGTGACAAGTCAGTTTAGGCGCATTGAGGAGGGGGGAAATAAAGGAAAACTCTAAAATTGAAATTGCAAGCCTACCTGCTGCTGCCTGCTAGCCTCAAGCTTTAACAGTGACAACTGCACAACTGCAGCAGCAACGTGCTGCAAGCCTCTGTTCACAGCTCAGGCACAAATGAAATGATAAAGCCTGTGCAAATGGTACTGTGTGAGAGACTTTTTCCCCATAAGTGGTTTCCATTTGTGGTGATGGCTCTTCAAGGCAAGACTGGACATAGACAGACCAACAAAACATGCACATCAAACCACATATATAGCAGGTGCCAGGTTAGCTCCAATTTCTAGCCCAACATCCCTTCATCAAAAGTGACAACTGAACTTACCTCCAAAGCTGGTTAGGGGACACCAAGCAAAGAATCACCAGGCCAGCTTAGAGTTCATGGCCTCCTTCATCTCCCAAGAAAGCCAGGACAAGCTCTGCAGCACACATGCTGTGAGCTGCTGTGCGGCTGGAGAGATCATGGACTGTGGAAGAGGGAAGACAACTAGGCTCAGATGGCTCTAAGAAAAGTGGACGATGTTGTAGACCTAGGAACATAGGACATGCAGCAAGACAACCCTTCCTGCCATGTATTTCCAAGGACGTACTGGAACTGGGAAAGGTTCAGACAAGAGCAGTAATGCTTAGCAAATATATAGAAAATCCTGTGGATGAGAAAAGCTCTCAGAAACAGGAGTGTGGAGAGTAAGGATATAAGTGGTTGTTCATCTCTTCACGAGTACAAGAATTAGGGTACGCTATGTGAAGCTACTTGTTGCCAAGTTCAAAATGAACAGAAGAAAAGGGGTTATTTGCCCCACAGGCCGCAGGAAAATTGTAGAGCATGTAGCTAAAGGATGTTGTAGATCTTAACAGTTTCTATGCATACAATAGTAGAGCAATTAATTTGTAACAGAGAATCCACTGACGATTATGAATAACATGGCATTTTGGATCCCACTGGAGGAATTGTCATGTATGCTTGTCTGCTCTAGACATTTGCTCATGACCAGAGCTAGAGACTGGGCTAGAAGGAATTTTTTACTTTTTTTTTTTATCTGACCCACTGCTTCTTTTCTTGCATTCAAGGTGAGTGGCCGTAACCAAGCTAGCTTCAACGCACAGGCATTCATCTTCCCTGTGTGAAAACACCAGCAGAGCTGTACTGACCAGCACATGCCACTGCACTGGGAAAGTCTGACAAATACTTTGAGATAAAATCCCCTTTCTCCACCCCAGTGAGCTCAACCTAGAGTGAATCTGGTGAGATTTCTTCATCACCGGCAAAGCAAGTTCAGATACTTCTTACTGTCATACTTTCAAACTGGCGTGTAATCTCTCCACTCCCTTTCAAATGACTTTTTAAAGTGTTGTTTTGCAGCCCTTGTTTCAGACCAATCCACTTGGCAAAAGGGAACACCAGAGCTGGAGTCAGAAGCTGTGAATGGATTGGGAAGCATAGCTCTTACAAATATTTCTGGAGAAGGCTGCTTCTCTTTGTTTGTGGGTTTTTTTCAGGTTGTTGACAGCAAACAGTGTCTGAAATAATTCTGTGCCTAATTTGATTTTCAAGCTGTTAGAGACCTGGCACAGGCATAGCAGGTTTTGTCAGTGCTGAGCAATTTTTTGTCTGATAGACTGAATTAACTCTGTCTTTTCCTCCATGCTTTCCTGAAGAATCTTGAAAAATATGGTTGAAAAGCAAACAAAAACAAAACCAAAAGAACCAAAGGTCTAACCATGCAGAGGAAAGATGAGCAATTACATCTTTGCTTTAGCCTGACCATTGAGGCTTAGCAATCCTTAGGGTGAGACACAAACCAAGATACTTGAAACAAAGGTGAGACACCCTGGGTTGTTTTGTGTTGAACACTTCATTATCTGATGCTTACAAAGAATTAATCTGGATCAGAAAGTATTAAATCATCATTCATAATAAACCTTTGCTTAGAGAAAATTAAAGAAATGTATAAACCCAGATGCTTACAGATCTGCTCCTGCTGAGACACAAATGCCAAAATCCAGAGCCTTATAGTTAGCCGTACTTCAGTAGCATAAAAAAAGTGATGAACTCACAGCGATTACTCAAAGAGATATACTGTACCTTTGGATAACTGGGTAAACTGAAGATATTTCATAAATGATGTCAGGCATGCTGCACAGGAGGGCAAGCACCATGGGAAATCCTGCCTTTCGCTGGATGTTTCTGAATGTCTCAGTCAGGGCTGTGCTCTGCTCAGAGCTTGCTCAGCACCAAACGTTGCTGTAAAGATGCCGTGGTGACCACTACTGCCTAATTGGTATGTTTAAAGACAAACTTTACTGAAAGCACTTCAGATTTCAGTTACAACAGCAGTCTACAATAGATAACGAGGATGCATGTAGAAGGAGAAACAAAAATAAAAGCAGTGTCCTGAGACTGAAGAGACCTGGCTTCAGATCCCGGTGCTTCCACAAGACTTTTGGCTGACCATGGACAAGAGGCCCTGTCACTGTTTGGCTTTCCTTAGGCTTGGAGGATCCAAGCCCACAGGAGACCCAGGTTGGCTTTTGGGAGTCCAGGCATGGGCGGTCTGCGCTAGTGTGTGCTCACTTCACCTCTTCATGACTCAGTTTACCATCTTTGACAAGGACTGAGAGTTGTTTCCACTTGCCTACATGGCTTGTAAATCATCACGAGGACTTTGAAAATAGCAACTGCAGCAGTTTGGAGCTTGAACTTTCAGAGTCTGTCATCCTTGTTCACAGGTAAGCTGGATTTCCTAGCAGGCCTTGGATTTTGTGAGATGCCTGACTTGAACACATTTTGGTCCATGTTTTTGTGATAGGAGCATTGTTTCCTAAATCATCAAAGACAACATATGGTGCAACACTAAGAAAGGCTGAAGATTAAGTAGTGGAGTGTTTGTTTGACATGCAGGGCCACTAATTGCTATAGAGCACAAGCTTTTGAACAGCCTTGACATTTTCACTGAATGCACATCTGCAGATGCTCTATTTTGTTTCCCTCTCTCTGTCTCTAGGAGTTGCCTATAGGAAGGAGAAAGACAAGACCCTTTTTCCGAGCTCTGACCTTCAGAGGGAAATGGGAAGAGGGAAGTGGGGGCACCACGCATCTGCATAAAGGAGATAAATCTGCTGCAGAGGGAACACACATAGAGGGGTCCCCCGCGCACTAGGAAGGAGATGTTGAGAGAAAATCACTATGATGCATATAGCTTTTATCAGGCAGCCTAATAAATGGCACATTCAGGAAATTTAAAGTGTCTGTGATTTTATCTACAGTGAACTTTTTATTTCCCCCCTCCCTCATTCATTTCTGAATGGAAAGGCAAGGAAAAGGACCTGGGTATTTATCCGTCTGCAGCAGGGACCATACTTGTGACTGATATAGTAAAGTACGAGTTACTACTGAACTAAGCATTCAATTTCTAGTTTAAGCCATGTGAAAATCACTAACTTTTCAATACAGTCCTGACCCAGGAGTGGCTTTCTGTGGAGAAGATTGAAGAGACAGAAGTGCAATGAAGACTCACCCTCCTGTCTTTGTCTTGCCTGGTGTGGCACTCAGCAGAACAGAGGGTTCCTTCTGCGTCATCCCCAGACAGCTGCTGGCCTCAGCTCTTTGCCTGTCTAGTCAACAGGAGCCACTCCACTGATTGCTCCAAAGACTCAAAAAGACTCCAAAGGGTAAATCAGACTACCCATACTAAAAAATGGTATGCTAGACAGAGTGTGAGAAGACTGAAATCTAGAATTTAATGCACTGGTATGTGAGCGAATGTCAGTTCATTCAAACCTGCACTGAAGGCAAACGGCAGTTTTGTAGCCTTCCTAGTTCAGGGAGGTTTTAATGCATACAGAGTGCTTGCGAACCACAGTAATTGCTTGGAAAAAGAATCAATTATTAATTCAAAGGCCAATTATTAATAAATACAATAATATACATTCAAATGCGGTGAAACACATTAGACAAAAGCAATGTGCAGTTCTGAAAGCGGAAGGTGGCCTTATGTGTGTAAGCAGGATGAGTAACTAAATGCATTTGTCTGCACTGAACTGGAAGGACAAAAAGAGCCACGAATCAACATCCTTACCTCTCCACTGTTACACACCAGCCAGAGGAAAATAATTTATGTGAGGATTAATAAAGGAATTGGCTTTCTAAAGAAATCATTGATTTTTTTCCCATTTAATTGATTTTGCTTTCATTTCCTTTTCTACTTCCTCTCCTTGAATGAAGTGCCAGAGGCAGTAGAATAGGTACTTTAATACCAAAATTACACTGAAAAGTAAGTTTAATCGCACACTTCAAAGTTTTCACAACAGAGAGCGCAAAGTACAGAATATTTTGTCACTTGCAAGGAAGAAATATCTTGAGTTGGAATGGCTGAAAATTTTTTTTGAGATATTCCTTTTTTTATTTTTGGAATTTTACTTTTCAAGTGGGCTCTCCTTCCTGTGTTATGACTCTGTTTGCACGTCAATCTAAGCATCCCACAAACCAGTTTAAGGTCAGGGTAGTGCTGCTGTTTCGGCCTCAGTCACAAGGCAATTCTGAGGAACGGGGTGATGAGATGATCCCCAAGTGGTGACGCATTTTGCCCTGCTCTCCCTAGAGTTCATTTTTTCCCACAGACAGCGAATGGGAAGGCTGCTTGGTACAGAACACAACCAGCTGCTGACACAGCACAAAAGCACAACCTGGACTTCTGAGCCCCATTTCAATGCCTTCTTTAGTCCCCTGTTTCTGAGGCCTTGAGCATTTGTGTTCAAGATGGAGATGAGGGACAGGCAGCTCAGCTGACCTGTCAGTTATCAAAAAGCACTCGAGGACCAAGCTGATGAAAAAAATAAAAATACAAGCAAGCCAGCTGATAAAAGTATAACTCAGAGATTTGATAGCAGCCAGGAAAGAGCATTGCAGAGTGCTGATTGCAAAGTGATAGACAGAGGTTTCGATTTCACACATTGTCATTCTAATCTTGCAATCCCAGTTCCACAGTGTCAGGACAGATCCTTCATACAAAGAGGAATAAAAAAAGGAGAAAAAGAGGAGAAATAACTACACAGCCCAGGGTATGAAACATGGAAAGGGGAAGGGACATGTGTTGAGCTGTTCATCAGTTTGCAGCACAGAGAATTTCCATTTACAAACTGATGTTCCTCACGGTAAAGGCAAAAAGATAAGAGGAAATCAGTGGGTTTTGGTGTAGTTTGAGGAAAAATTCCATCTGCAGGTATAATTGACAGAGTTTAAATTCCAAGAGTGCACAGGCAAGAAACTCACAGGACTGTCAGGCAACAAGAAGATCCTCTTACGACTCACCCTAATCCTCTGAGATAGTTGCCTGCATCTTGTGAAGAGCCGGAGCCCTTCAGTGAAGAGGACAATGACATAATGAAGACCTTTGTAGCTCTGCTTTTAGAAGCCTTCATAAGGATACACAAAACGAGAAAATTTCACTTTTAGCCTATCCACAGAGACACTACTGAGAAAACGCAAGAGTTGAAATCCTCCAAATGAGTCCTTGAAAGCCTCACCATGAATGGAAGCAAAATCTTATTGAAGGAGCAGCTACTGCGGAAAGTTGTTGGTGACAGAAAAATAGAATCAAGGACAAGGGATGAGGGAAGGCCTGGATCTCTGATTTTCCATAGACAAAACAGAGCTTACAGTGAGAGGTAGGAAGGGATGTAATGCAAATCAAAGAACTGAGTCAGCAGAAGTAGGAAGAAAAGTTACACCCTAAGGCCAAGACCTATCCTAATGCTTCCATATAACTATTTGTAAAAAACATTAAAAATAAAGAACACACAGGACATCATGGAGAGTTTAAAAGGGAAGACAGCAATGCGGACATTAAAAATAATGAGACGTGGAAGAGAAAGAACAGATTACAGGACAGTGGGCAAAGTAAAGGGTAAATGAAGTCACTGTTCTCTTGGGATGTGATTTCTGCTTTTCATCTCCAGCAGGAAGATGCAGCATTTATGTGTATCATTCCTTAAAAGCACCCCAGTCTCTTTGTTGTTACAGTCTTAAAAAATGCATCTTTAAACTGATGATAATGCACAGAATACTCATGCTAGACTTAATTTCATTTCAAGCCATCACAACTGGAATAGAAAACCTTCATTTTCCTAGCAAAATTTTGCACCTCATAAAGGTTTTATCTGTTGCCATGGCAAAGACTTTACCCAAAGGAGCTACTTGCAGAACACCACAAGAAGGGGGAATTTTTCAGTTCCTTTCACATACACATATGTACAGACATTTTAATTTAATCATATTTTCCCTACATCCTTCAGAGAGTTTATTGTATTCCTGAATAAGCTGCATGTCTACATCAGCAGTATGGAAGGATCTGTTCTTATCATCTTCCCCATTGTAAATCAAAATCAACTTTATATAGAGTATCGGCTATTTCTCTTTGATGACATTCAAGTGCTTATTCCAAATTGAAAGAGCAATAGAGCAACTGCCATGGTATTTTCATACGTAGAGTGATGACCTTTTTAATATGATTTCATGGAAACAATGGAGTTACATTCCTCAGGTTACACAGAAACTTGCTGCTTATTTTTTCAGACATTCCACTTTCAATTCTCAATGACATTTGATAGGAGACATAAAAATGTCAGTAGATCAGGTTTTTTCAGCCACCACATCTGACAAGAATTCCCCCCTCCCTGTTTTTTTTTTTTCACAATGCTGTGTTGCTCACTCATTTGGGCCTACTTCAATTTGCTTATTAAATATGCAAGATCTTCATTATGCAGCCAGGAGCTGAATCATGTAAGATTAACACAAAGCCCTTGTAAGAGGATTTTTTTTAACATTATTAATATTAATAGTATGTGCAGCTCACTTTTTTTTGTACTTTCCAAACCTAAATGTCAATACAGTGGACAAATTGTACTTCCCTTCCTTCTCTTCTTTGTCTTCTTCAAAGAAAGGATGACATTCAACTTAACTAAAAACAAAACTTTGCACATTTCCAGCTAAGTTCCATGTTTGCATCCCAAAGAGTCACAGTTATAATGGACTGTCTGACCTGGCCATTGATACAAGACAAAGGGTAACCTGACGAAACAGATAAGAAGAATAAAGATTTTGTTCTTTGTATTGACTTATGCAGCATCATAAATCACACAGGTCTTAATCAAGCAAAGGATTTCACTAATGACCTAGTGAGAAGTCCTATAATAGCTAACTAGTAGGAACCTGGATCTGATCCCTTGCACAGAACTGAAGGAACATTCAGATGCTCATGTGGGATCCCAAGAAGACAGCATGTCGAGGAGGAACATCTTAGACCTAAGCAGTAGGCAATATGAGGGAAGAAAAAGCCATCTTTCAGCCCCCTTCATGTCAGACTGAAGCCTGAAACATGCTCCTGAAATGGAGGCTCACAAGATTTTTTTTCAAAGAGCTTAGAACGCCTTGTTCCTTTCTTTCTAAACTTAACTGGAGGAGGAAGTATCACGTACTCGAACTGAATGCACAGAGACTTAGCAGGCGAGGGTTCACTCAAGAAATGGCTTCAATTCTCTAACATGACTCAATTTCCCATCTCAGAGAAACTCTACAGCAAAACATTTTGACAATTATTATGTTGTTACCTTGTCACTTCCCCATCTCCATTTCTGATTTTTTGTTGCTGTGTTTGCCTCCTGCTTGCATGGACTACAGCAGCACTGCTGTATCTGTTGCTGGAAGGCAATGGCAGAGAGCAGCGTGGCTTGGCAGCCCCTCCATAAAGGACTATCCCAAGCACCACATTACTGGATTACTTTATTGTCAATACACAAACAACCCCGTTGCCCCTTTTAAAAAGGGTCCTTCTATTCCCTTCTCCAGGACTGTTATTTCTTTTACCACCAGCTAAAATACAGAACCAATTGTTAAAGCATCTTCTAAAAGCAGACATCCTTTCTCACAAAAGGAGAGAAACCTGTTAATTGTCAGGCAAAATCCTTCTCTCTCTCACCTCCTGTTTCATGATCAAGTAACATAAATATTTTCCTCTGTACAAAGACAGCTTCAAAAGGGAAAGACCAACCTAAGTCTGCTACCTGTATCACTCTAGGGAGAGAAGAAATATGAAAAAAACAACAGGTAGAAGCTGAAAGAATCTGGGTCTTCTGTTTATTACAAGTTTTCTATAAAAGACAGAAAATCATCATTACCACCTCCTTCTTCAGCTACACCTTAAAAGAAAGCAGCAATATTATTCTGATCTCTGGAGGGTTCAGTCCACGTTCACAAGCTACTCTGTGTAACTGTTAATAAAATCCATGAACATTCAATTTTATATTTTAAGACCACAGTCCAGCAAGAAAGAATGGAAGTTGACTATGATCATGTTGGATGTATGGCACCAAAGAAGAAAAAGAATAAAAATGCTTTGCAATATTATAGAGCTAATCCTAAACCTCTCAGGTAGGTCAGGATGAGACAGTTCATTTGTACTTGTACCAAGGGACAGCTTGTGCATAGCTTCTACATTCAGAAATGACCACGGTGATTGTCTACATTCAGACATCTTGTTTAATGCAGGACAGACAATTCCTCTAAGTTTAATGTTTTTAAATATTGGGGATTTTTTTCTTTCCTCCTTTCTTGATCTTCCTACATATTTTCCTGCTTCTGATACACAGCAGGGCCTGAAACCAAAAGATTTAAACTAAAAAAGAGCTAAAAATTATTCAAGTCTAGAAAAAAATTTGGGATGACTGGAAGCAAGACACACTGGAGTTGTAAGGAAGGAGCTTGTTCACATTATACCTTCAGCCTCATTCCTCAGGCTAAGGACACCGTCAAAATTTTGAGGCACTGATCTAAAGTAAAACAGATTAAAAAATTGATTTCTCTTAACCGTACACAGTGACATGGACCTTGAAAGATGTAACCCTTTGGGACACCCCCTGAATAAAGGTGGCTGTGTCTTAAGATTGGAGTCAGTAAACAACGAGCAGCTTTCCCTTCTGTGATGACTATAAAAACCTTGTGTTTGCATATACAAGTAAATTAATCTGTGTTCGGGGAATGACTCAAAGAAAATGAAATCAATCACATTTATAAGCATCTTGTGACCTTTACCCATTTCTTTGGAAGAAAAATAAAATGAAGACAACTGTACCTTGGTTTCCACAGTGTTGTCTGGGTGTTTGATAGGAATCTGACTGGGAAATGATACCGACAGTGAGATAACAAGAAAACCCATTTATCACTGTGACAGGTGCTCGGTTTTATATGAGTTTAAATTACCAGTGATGGAGTAGGGTTGTCTTTCTCTCATCTCAACCTCATAACCAATGTTTAGACTCAACTAAAGTTTCCATTTCATAGTAATCAAGTTACATGGAGTCAAATTGTTATTCATGAATTCAAGGAGGTTAAGACTCGAGATTCATTAATGCGATGTTGTCAGCCACAGCGAGCAGATCCATGGCCTAGAACAGTGTGGTAATTGGTAAATCTGAATGCTGGGTGGTTAATGGCTGTTTATTAGCCTCTAATACATTCTATGTTATTTAGTCTTACAAGATTTGACACTAGATATTTCTACTGAGTCACAACACCCTGATAGTTCACCTTTCTTGTACATCGGTGGACGTGTGCCAGAGCTTCACTGTGCTATTGAGGAAAAGAAATACAAGTTACCACTTTTTCTTATACCTGCTGCTGTGCAGTGTGATCTTCCCCTCTTGGGCACCTGGGGACTCAAGGAGCAGTCCTGAAACCTGGGGCATCATTTATAGACAAGGCAGTGTCAGCTGTCTCACTTCTATGCGTGTATTGAGTAACCTCAATTTCTTTTGGCCTAAATCAGAATTAAGTTTATTCCTTTCTTAGGGAAACTCTACTCACTTCACTGTTTTTTCTAAGGAAAAATCAAGCCCAAAAGAAACAAAAACATACTTATGATTTCTCTGGAACTTATAGTTGTTTCCATCAAGAGCAATTTCTTCTGCATATTTCTAAAGCACAAAATTTTACAAGGCATGTCTGTAATAGAAATACGCCTTATCACATCTCATTTTAATGGTAGGACAGATTGCTAATATGAAAGTTTGCAAAAGCAAGTCATATTCACGGGATGATACTCCACTAGGGAAACAGATCTGTGTAAGGCTAGACAGGATTCAGCTGAGTCATCAGGTCCATCACAGGCTATCAAAGTCCTGTCAACAGTTGCCAAATCATATAATTTCTTCCATTAATGTAGCTGTGTGCTTATCTCTGCTTATGTAGGCAGGTTTCTCATCATTCAGTACAGGATACCCTATCATAACTCTGAAAACAAGGTGGGTTTTTTTCTCGTTTCCAACCTAAATTCATTTACACAGACTTCATTCTTTGTCCACCTTGCCCTTTATCTCATACCCGTCCTGCAGGATGCAGCAAAAAATCTGTCATTCTCCTCTATGATGTCTCCAGTTCCTTGATTATTCACTGCACCTGTTTCCATTTGAATTCATTCTGTAACATAGGTGAGCAGAAAAATATATAGGGAATAAAAATAAGAACTAGACAGGCTTTACATAGGGTTGTTAATACTTTGCTATTTCTGTTGCACTGTGCCTGATACATGTTAAAGCAATATTTGCTTTTTTCCATAGGTGTTATATAGTCATACCGTGATTTACCAAAATACCAAGGCTATTTTCCCTCTGTCCTAGTGCTAAATATTGACAGTGCCCAATATTTTGTATTAGTTCTGGCATGCATGACCTTCTGTTTCCATTACTCCAGGACCTCAAGATCACTCAGTAAATTCTGTATAGTACCTGGATCCTTCTTCTTTATTAGCATCCTTTCTACCTTTAAAATATTAGCACATTTCAAAATCATTGTTTATCATGCTAGTCATGACTAGCGCGATAGACAGTATTAAACAAGATGGAGGTTTAAGGATGTCCTTAAACAATGCTCCCTTCAGCCTAATATTTTCCTTTGTTGTATTTCAGTTTCTTATGCACCTTACAGGCCTTCCACAAATTCTGTTTCTTTTCATCTTAATTAATCATTTCTCTTATAGTAAAATATGACAAGCTTCACAGAAGTCTAACCAGGTTAGATCTATGGAAGTTAGACTGACAGGGAGTTTTTTCATAGCATAATGCTATTGAGATCCTTTTCATCAAAACTTATAGGAACATTTCAAATAAAACCTAACCTAATCAGAAACTATCCACACTCTGGATTCCTCCTAGTTTCTCAAAAGGGTGCAAATATGCATTAGGGCCAAGGTTTTGGCAAAACTCACATCAGTACAAGGCTTTAAGAAAAAAGCAGCAAACCCAGGCAGTTCCAATTCAATTTGCCTTTTGTTTGGAGTAAGGGCTGCTCAGATGTAAACCCAAGTCACAGCTCTGTGGGTGTATATCCTAAGCCAGTGTTAATTGAAGGTCTTTCAAGGAAACTCTATAATGTCTATCTTGTACAAAGCTCAAAAGCCTAACTATGAGAAAATTAGTTTCCATATATATCACAAACTCAACTGCTCTTTATGAAGTATATGTAACAAAGGTATTATGCATACAAATTAACATTTCAAAAACGTGATCACATCTCGAAAATATGAACTGAGATTGAGCCTATGAAAAGACACTGAAATCTTATTGAGAGGGGGTGGTTTTGCTCTTAAATTGCGTTCCATCAAAAGAACAACAACAACAATAAAATAAACAATCCAGGCTTGATAGTTTTCATATTGTGATGCAGTGTTGTGCATATTAAGCACCATAATGAAACTTATCCCGAATAATTCACATGCTGTATAAACAGCTTTGTAAAGTGACGCATTTAAATTTTTGGCAAGAACACTTTGTTCAAGTCTGTGACAATCAGAGCAAAAACTGTGTCTCTGTACCATTTTCTTTGGACTGACTAGTTTCCTTCAATCTGAGTAACAGGTCTAATAGAATCTAAAAATGGACCCTTAGGAAACAGTATGAAAATCCTTCTTTTTTTCTCAGCAAACAGTGGACTTGGAAATGAGTGCTAGACCATGGCAAAAAGCTCCCACACCTGATGGGTTAAGCCTCCCACATAAGGAGGGTTGTTGAGTCCTTCCAAAATTATCACAGCAGCCTCTATTTATCCGTGTACACTGGTGGTACAGACAATGAAAGTGACACAGTTGCTTTCATTATTAACTTCATTATATGATCTGTAACATTATTAGCAGCAAGACTGCAAGTACAGAAGCCAAGCTGTTAATGTAATCAGCATAAGACAAACAGTGAAAAATTGTGAATAATATGCTATTTGCATAAAAACAGCCTCTTATCAAAATCACAGATAGGGCAAAGAGCTCAAAGATAAACCAGAAGTTTTTCAGCAGTAACCACAGTAAATTGTACATAATCTGAAACAGGGAAGGTGTTTCTCAGAGGTATTTTTGGCAGTATGAGATCTTATTTAATGAGACTCATTAGTATTATTGTTGTCACTCATACTGCAATTTCCTCAAGTAACCACAATCAAGAACCAAAATCCTGCTGAGGTAAACTGTTTACCCAAGTGTAAAGAACTGTGTTTGCCCCAAACAGATGATGAGCTAAATTCAGCTGGGCAAACGCTAAAGCGGTTTGCTGAATGGTAATTGATTTTAATCTGTGCTTAAAGTTAGGATGTACTAAATTTTTTTTCTCTTATTGAGCTGCTTTCTTTATCTGCACCTAAGCTTTCTTTGGGGTTATAAATGCTTCTAGAAATTATCTTTTCTTATAGAATTATATATGGTATCTAGAAAAATGACACCCCATGAAGAGTTGAAGATTTTAGGGACTATTATACCGTAAATACCAGGACTGCACCATGGATTGGTTCAGTCAAGTTATTTAAGTGAAATGGATCTTTTAAGCATGATGTATATGAAAGTCATGTCTTTGCCTTTTGGTCTTTAACCACGTAATTCCTCTGGATCACAACAAAGGAATTAAAACTTTGATTTTTTTTCATTATGTGTGACAGCATAGTCTGTCCCTATGAAGCCTAAACTTGAACTACGAAAATCTGAGATGAAGGAAAATACAATTATTCTTCTCTGCCCGACTCCTTGGCTTTCTATGCTCCATGGGTCCAAGTCCATCTCTGTTCGAAGAGGAGAGCTGTGTTCATTTAATTGCCATGGGGCTCTCTTATGCCCAGACTTATCCTGACCCTATTTGAGTGCAACCAGTCCTTGTAGTTATAGCAATGCAACAACATGCTCCCTGAGTTCTGCCAACAACCAAAGTCCTTTTCACACAGCTGTTGATGCTTGCCAGGCAAAAGAACAATCATGGGCTGAGATCCATGAAGGTGTTCAGATCCTGAACGTCTGTGAGACAGACCTAGATAACTCTGATCCCTTCCTGGCATAGCTTGCTGCAAGCTCCAGGTATTTGCAGTGTTTCTGAACTAGTGGTTTTAATCACAGGACAAACTCCATCTCAGTCATTAAATATGAATGCTTAAACAGTGTATATGTCTAATTCTACCTATGTCATCACCAGCACCTAAGTTAGGGTCCTTGAGGATGTGATGACTGTTTGTTAACTGTAGTCAGGGGTGGGTTAATTTTAGTGAGAAATCTCAAGCATTGGACGCCTCTGTAATTTACTGTAGCACTTGTACCTCAGGGGAACTGATTCTGCACTAAACTTCAAAAAATTAATCATAAAAATATTACCATAAAATAGGATAAGACACACAAATCCCTCTTCAAGAAAATAAATAAAACATCAGCTTTTATCGCTCTCCTCTAATTAACATGGCAACCTTTCGACTCCTTCCTGGAGCCTCCAGGGCAAATGATGTCAGGTGGTGACATGATGCAAACACCCCAGTGCAAAAGAGAAGCAGCTGGTGTGTGTTTAAAGAGGGAGTTCTTCCTAGCAATGCAGACTCCTCTGAAACTCATCTCACACCTTTTGCAAATACATTACTGACACATGCTGACAATATGTCAACTATGGAAAAATTACAGTGTGTATAGTATGCAAATTTTATACAGTCACTGTACATTTTGATTACTCCCCATTTGTAGAAATGGAAAAGATATACAAGAACATAAAGAAAAACACTGAGGTCTAGGTAGCCACAGGCAGAGAAAACCTTCAGTAACAAGTGAAGTCCTCATTTGACAGAGGAAGACACCAACATCTGACATTTTGATTATACGGTTATGGAGGTAAGAATGAGTTACACTCCTCTTATCCCAGATCCACACCTGTGCAGCTAAAGAAATAGTTGTCATGATAAACACATGGATGACTATATCACCTGCATTATAAGAAGGGTCAGATAGTGGGCTCAGAACAACTTCTTTGGGCCTTAAAATCTGTGATGCTTTTTCTACATATTGCTCTGACAGAGACTATCCCACACTCTAAACTAGCCATACAGTACGGGTCTTTCCATCCACTTCCTGATCAAATGCCTCAAGTCTATCACCAGACTTCTCCCCTAAGGCAAGGTCAACGGCCTGTATTTTGTTCCTGTTGAACAAAATCTACAAAGGATAGCAACATAATAAGTGATACTCAATACATTTTGCCAACAGAAAAGCTTTGGTGATTATTTCTTCAGCTGGGCTTAGGCAGGGGTCTGATCCAAAGATTAATGCAATAGAATTCTTTCCCTCGAGTTCAGCTGTGTCCAGATCACAGGAATGATCCTAAACTGCTCTTCACTTCTTTGCCAAGTCAGTGGCCGGGGTATATAGCAAACAGTTCCGTGTCATTGGTCCACACCTTCTGTTAAGACTTGCCTGAAGCTTTCAAAACCTGCCTAAGCAGTAGCACATGTAGATTGCAAACCCTGATGTAGTTTCATGGAGCAGTGATAGCTACACTTGTGTAGTACTCCCACACTTTTGAGAGAGAAGGACAGAGAACACAAGTCAGATCACACCTGAGGAGTATAGAGCATTCAACACACAAGGGTGGTCATAAGAGACTGAAATGTTGAATGTAATGGTCCTGCTTTGTTTGCTTTCCCAAGTGTTTTTACATTGTACTGGCAGCCACAGAGCTATGTTAGCGTGGGGATGCACTAGTAAGTGAGGACTGAAGCTGTATCTTTCAGGCACATTGCTGCCGACACATCCAGAGGAAGCACACAGTGAGCATGGACTGAGACCAGATCTGGCTGTGGAGGCAGGTTCTACCATACAGCCTGTGGCAGTCTGTCTAGATGAATTGTAATGAGTGTGCAAAATGACTGCCTCTTATCAGCTTATGGCCTTGTTTGCTTGGGAACCATTACAAGAGGTAAGAGATTACAATTAGTAGACAACACATAATGATGACAGTGGTAAGCAAAAGGTAGCTGCTTTCTGGATATTATAAATGGCAAAGCACAGCTTGCTGCACAAATTACTAGGAGATAAGCAAGGAGATGATAAAAATTTCTCCATGTCAGACCCTTTGAAGTCACTGGTGAGGGAAAATTTCTGCCTTTATAAAAGAAATCCAAAAAGACAAGGTAACAATACCTGAAAGCACAGCTGGATTAGGGGAATGAGTGCAGCTGGACTGGGGGAAGACTTTAGGATATGCAACAGAGCAAATGAAACACCACCACACCACTCCTGTGCTGAGAAGGATCTAGCCTGAAAGTGCGTACCAGAAACTGCTGATTCAATGTGGATTTTTGCAAAAGGCCAGAAATTCACAACAGTGTCACAAATTTTATGGAACAAATAGTCAATGAGATAAGGAACTGGTAACAGCAAAGAACAAAGGAAAAATAACCTACAGTGCAAATAATTGATGGTTCATGACTGAATTCAATATGAAATGTAATAAATGAATGTCTTTGTGATGACATGCAAGTCTGTTTATGCTATTACAAAGACAATCCCAGAGAATTTAATTTCATCCATTTACCATCAAGCAGTACCTTAGTATAGCATTTTGGGAAAAGTTTAATTTTAAACATAGTACTTTAGAGTATATTTTGACTTGTTTTACAGATTGAAGACACATAACTTAAAATGGAACTTGATACAGGATCTGTGCTTTCTTCTGATTTCACAGAATCACAGAATGTTAGGGGTTGGAAGGGACCTCTGTGGGTCATCTAGTCCAACCCCCCTGCCGAAGCAGGGTCACCTACAGCAGGCTGCACAGGAACTTGTCCAGGTGGGTCTTGAATATCTCCAGA
>Ga0065711_1034230_pt1 | contig 24112 bp, 12 predicted proteins | sample Hoacrofraction12_FD_59098 | JGI IMG/M metagenome (GOLD analysis project Ga0065711, IMG submission 59098) | Hoatzin crop microbial communities from Cojedes, Venezuela - Epithelial fraction 12 v2 (version 2) | ecosystem: Host-associated > Birds > Digestive system > Esophagus > Crop | place... | reverse complement strand
CCAGTCCCCTCTCCATCCTTGTAGCCCTCCGCTGGACTCTCTCCAGTAGCTCTTCATCTTTCTTGAACTGGGGAGCCCAGAACTGGACACAGTACTCCAGATGAGGCCTCACTAGGGCAGAGTAGAGGGGAAGGAGAACGTCCCTCGACCTGCTGGCCACAGTCTTCTTGATGCATCCCAGAATGCCATTGGCCTTCTTGGCAGCCAGGGCACACTGCTGGCTCGTGGTTAACCTGTCATCCACTAGGACACCCAGGTCTCTCTCCACAGAGCTGCTCTCCAGCAGGTCCAAAACATATCCTGTAGTTCTGGTAGTAAAATGTGGTTTTGCTTTCTGGGTCCATTATACCAGGAAGTCCACCCTTATGCTAATGTGCTGTTTCTTCAGCATTTGAAAAAGAATATGAACTGAAAAGTAAACAATAAATCCAGTACCTGTTTTCTGTTTCCTTCATGGGGACTACATTTGTTCTTTATGACAGGAATGGCTTTTTGTAGACCAAATTTATACTTCTGAATTCAAATTCAGAAGAATGGAGAAAAAACTGAAAAGACAGATCGTGCAAGAAAACATGAAAATGTTTCTTGAAGCCTCGAATATTATAGAAGCTTGTATTTCAATAGAATGATGAAATAAAATGAAATGAGACAGGATGCTCTGTGTATCACCTTTCATCAGGACTTCAGCAATGAAGGTTCAAGTGAGCAGGTAATAGAGGTTAACAATCCTACAGGACAAGATTTGGGTCTGCTGGAGATAACAAGCTGGATGTTAGGTGACAATGTACTGCTGCCAAAAGGTGAATATCCTACTCAAATATCTAAACAGGAGCATAGCCTGCAAGATATGTGAAATATTCCTCTGCTCAGGACTAGAAAAGCCTCAGAGGTGCCCAGCTTACAAGATGTATGGGATATCTGGGAACCGCATATCTAGAAGGATCGTGGTCTCACAAGGATCCAGTGTAGGCAGTGAAAAGGAGAGGAATAGGCATAGTCAGGATTTCAGTAAACATGAACAGGTCTCATTCAACCCACAGCCGAAAAGGTTGCAGTGACATGTGATGATCCCTTGAGCTATCTCAAAGGGTGTAGCACAAAGAAGAAGGGGTCCACAACTCCAGGCAGGTTTGGAGGACACCCTCTGTCTAGAGCTGAAGGAGCCAAGGGAAAAGCCCCTTGGCTACAGCCTGCTTTACCTAGGGGAATTTCTTTGTTTTCTGTCATATAGATCTCTGGGCATTTATATCGTGGAACGAGCCTGAGAAAGCGACAGCAGAGGGCCCGTTTTGCTGTGGCCTGGCTATGGCTGTCCCCATGTCCAAAAGAAGAACAATGATATGCTGCTCGGTCTTCCAAGGTGCATCTGTCATGCCTATGCCTACTTCATCCTCCTGCACAACCCATCACAGATAAGCTGTCTTCCTGACTCAAGCCTTCCAAATCTTGACAGCAACATTAAAATCCCAAGAACTTTGAAATAACACATTCCTTACTTTTTGGTTTTCAAGTGTTATGAAAAATGTCTGTGCTGTCAGCTCAGGGCACATAAGCTCAGTGCAGACATTGTTCCCCCTTAACTTAGATACCAATTTTTCTAGCTTTTATCCATCATGATGAGAAACTTATTATTTGGTCCATTTTTACTGAAAAAAAGCAATCAGGGTTCACCCGTCTCTGATGAAGACCTCAAATCTCCGGTTTCATGACTTGGAAATTCTGTATGTGAAGTCCCCAGGTGGTGTATTCTGCATGCTTCATTTGAGGAGTTCTCCCACTGACTTCAATCTGAATGGTACCAACCCTCAACTCAGCAAATAGGACACTCACGAGCCCAAGTTCATTCTTAACTCAATAGAAGTCTCACCCTACACTAAGCTACATCCTATGCTTGAGAGTTTTGTTGAATACAAAGAAATTTTGGAACTGACACCTTTTCAGAAACAGCCTCCTGGCTACAGAGAAACAAATTGCTTTATGTGTTGACTGTATTTTTGTCTCCCTCATTTAGACTTCAGTTTATTTCTTTGTCTGCCCTTAGGTTGGAGCCTTTCAGAGTAGAGATCATCTTTGACAGACGATGCCTCACATAGAGGTACTAAAGGTGCACAACAGTGCAAATGCAACAGCAGTGATAGCTTTAACTAAAGACAATGAAATGACTTTTTATCCTGCTTTAAAAACATGTCTTAAAAATAGAAAAGAGTGAGAGATTGACCCACGAATGAGAAAGGGCAAACCGTTAATCATATCCTTAAAATTATTTTAATAATTTAAGAAAAACCTGTCTTGAATAAGAAAATTTGAGTATATGTAATTTAGGAATTAATGTAAATCTCCTAAGTAAAGACGTAGGTTGAAAGAAACAAGTATGATATGAGTCAGAAAGATTTAATTTATGCAAATCAGCAAGACCAGTTTATGGCATCCTAAATTGTAAATGGAAGTACTTAATGAATTTATTGAATCACTAAATTATTTCTGAGCTGTTCTGGTGGGTTGCGAAGGTGATGAGCACTGGGCAAGAATGTGGGAGTTGTCTACATTCATATATATCTGTGAGAGGGAGGTGGTTGTGCTGCTGGTAGTCAGACAGGTAGTGGATATGGTAATTTCTTTGAAGTTTATCTTCTTTAAGTGGTGTCTTGTTTTCCCATAGACAGGGATAAAGTCAGTGGGGGACACTGAGGCAGGAACTCTTTAAGAAAAGAGCCTTAAGCTCTTAAAACTCGAACTTTTGAGGAGATGTGAGGAAGCTGGCTATAGCTGTGGCCTCATGGGGCTCCAGAGGGGCTGGTGCACGTGAAATGAAGGGCTTGCTGGCACAGCTGGGCCACCAAGAGACATGCAAAGCCCTCTTGAGCTCCTTCCCCAAACCAACGGCTTAAATACCATGCAAATGCCAACAGAGGGTTGCTTGTGTCGGTTTGTGAGGCAACATATTGCATCTCTTGTTCCCATGCACTGCCTGCCCCCAGCAAAGGCTTTGTTAGGTGGAGGGCACACACGTGACAGGTCACAGGCACAATCTGCTTTTAAAAAAAACATTTTGTGGTAAGTTTTAAAGGCAGAAGCTCTTGGGAGATGCCAGTTGCCTTGATAAAACTCTTCTACAGGCAGGACAGTAAGAAAGAGGGCAAAACTCTTCTATCTTCCCCATCACAGCAGTCAATATCCCTTTATTTAGGCTAGCACGTTGTTCTTTATTGCTGGAATCTGAGCTCATGGAGGCTGACTCTATAATGATATGTTTGTGATTCATTATATAAGTGATAGTGACTAATGTCATTTTGCATGTCATCAAGGGATTAAACACAATCCACTCAATGCACACAAGAAACTCCACTATGAAATTGTATTTGTGATTGTTGCTAATGACAAATGCTGGCTTCTAGTGTCAGACAAATCTGAGGGCTTCCTGGAGGCCTGCCTATTCCCTTGAAATACCCAACTAATTAACATTTTGCCTACAATAACCAGTTCACAAAAGTAAGCCTCAGACAGGCATTTCTGTCCGTGTTAAATAAATTACTGTTCCTCATTTGTACTTCACTGTGTTATGAAAATAAATCTGCACGCACCTCTTTTCGGAGTGGTAGTCTTTCTGAACTCTATTAGTGTCAAAGTTCCTAAAATCAAGTAGAAAGATAGTTGGAAATGCGGGTACTGAACACAGAAAAATTCACCAGCAGCATCTGAGTGCCATGTTCATTCTGGTATTGATCGGTGTCAAAGGACTGGAGCCCTCAGGGAGATTTGTTGTTCTTTGGGATTACACAAGTTTTTGTTTTTTTCTCTGAAATATTGGCTTTTCCCCCTCCTTGATATTTACAGAATTACTACGTGATTTTGGCTCCTCTGCAGTACAAATAAGTTTCGGGGTAGGTCTGCCATTAGCAGGGTATGGAGCAGTTCCTGGGGCATGGAGCCCAGGTGGGACAGCTCTTCCTTATCTGCTGCTCCTCTGCCACTGGAAAAGTAGTAGCCACTTCTGAATTTCATACAGATGTTCGCTCTAAATAAAGGACCTGGCTTTCCCACCATATTAGAGTTGATCTGAAGGAACATATTCAACTCAAGAGGGTATCAGACTAGAAGTCTTTTTGGAAGAAATGGGACTTTTCTGCACTTACTAAAATGGGGCCTGCTGTGGAAGGGTTGAAAGAAGAGGCCTGAGATGCAACGTGAGCTGACTGATCAAATACCAGATAGTATCTGATAAATTTATTTCCTGTCAACGAAAATGCCTCTTTACCCAGCACTCTTAATATTATAGAGAAGTCATGAAAAAAAAATAAAAACAGAAAAAAGAGCAGAGCATACTCAGCACGTGGCAATGTATGCCACGTTTGGAAAAGCCTGACAGGAATATCTGAGCAATGCTCACTCTTACCCAGGTTTCCGATAGGGAAAGATTCACTTCCCGGAGGGCTGTGTGGCAGAGGGAGAGGTTCTCTGGCCCAGCTCCTGCCATTCTGCTGCTGAGCATGGGGAAGAATCCCAGGGAGCTCCTGGAAGGCTTTGCTTTTGCGCCAACCAGCGCTGAGTTACAGGGATTGTGCAAACAGCGATTTGGATTCAGAAAATAATGTGATTCACAAAGCAAGCACTCTCTGGACCGTGTTTCCTGGGAAAATGTAGACAAAGCTTTGCCTGTTCTTTTTGCAGCTACTAGGTCCCAGGAAAGGGAAAGGGCTTTCACCAGATGTGCACTAAGAGACATGTAAGAGTCAGACACCTCAATCCACAAGCTAGTGATCTGCTTTGCTTCCAACAAGGATAAAGGGACTGTGTTAAACGGAAAATCAGACCAGATAACTATGATCAGGCTGTTCTTCTCTTCATTATTCTTCTTATTCAGTATTTTGAAAGAATGAATGATTGTGTATGATTTGTGTATTCATTTACTCATGATAAATCATTTAAGCCAAGGCATTCAATCACTCTATTTTTTTATGAAAACAAACCCGATATAGAAATTACTATTTTGCATTTCAGAATCCCCATCAAAGAATCTACATCCTTTGATTTATTAAAAATCTATTTTCTCCTGATATTTGTAAACACCCTATTTATTTCCCTGCACTCCTTTGGACAGAGCTAACCGGGCCTTTTTTATCTCTCTGTACCCTGGCATACATATAAGTGACTCTACACATTCTAGATGTGTTGCTTTTTCCCCCCTCTTCATTTCCATGACCGCTTTTTCCTTTGAGCCCATGGTTAAAGGTAACCCCTGGGTAGCTACCTGCACTGCACATTAACGAATTTCTGTCCTTCAGCAGGGGTTCTGCAAGGCCAAGCTCGAGTGTGGCTCCTCATTTTAAAACCCCTATTTCACATTCTCACTCTGTTCTTCTCCATCACTTGGAGTGTTAGTTGCAAGGAGGCTTTTGTTCGAGCCCAGGCAGCTGCCTCCTGGCAGGGGGAGTTTTGAGCGGCTGACCTGCTTGTGCTCGTTGCTTGGTTAAAAACCTCCATTTTCATGTGGGTGGAACCAGAGGGAAAGGAACTTTGGCTCCAAACGCATCCTCCAAGAGTTCAGGATTGTTCTTCACCCTGGTAAGAAAATACAGCAAAACAACAACGGAAAAGCTTTCTCAGATGTGAATCCTGTACTACTCTGAATCCAGACACAGCCAGCGTATTGTTCTTGCTCAGATAAAATGCACTCACAGTGCACTCACTGAGTGCAACTGATGCGACTCTGGAGAGGGGGGTCTTCCCTGGGTCCTGGGGAGGAGGGGACCCCCCAGCCACCTGCACTGTGAGCTCTGCCAGGTGGTCCTGGGACCACGACGTGGCAGCAGACCTGCCCAGCAAGCATTTTTGGAACAGGATTTTTTTTTCCTGAGGGTTTAGCACACTTTTGTGTGAAATGCAGCGGACCAGAAGCTCTCTGTTGAACATGGGGGTGCTGACTGCCACAGAGCTCACCATGCTTCCTGAACAGGTCCACAGTGCTTTTCCACTCTAAACCTCCTTCTGTGATGGCCTGTGGCAAATGGGAGGAGATGCCTGTTGTAAGCGTCCCTCCTTTGAGGCACCTCAGAAAGCAGTGTAATGATTTTCCTAACATTAGACCAATGTGAAGATATTGCCACCAGCAGGTATCTCCAAATGGTATCCAGCAGCCCAATATAGATAAAAGAGCGTTGCTGTAGTGCAATAAAAAACCCCCACCTCGTCCTCTGTAGTTCTGTATATGGTGTGCATGCTTGGTTTCCTTGGAGCCCAGGAATCTGGTGTTAAAAACACGCCACATAGGCGTGTGTCTGCTTCTGTTGCAAACCACTTATTCACATCAGAAAGAAAATGTGCTTTGGAAAGATTTGTTCTCATTAAAAGAAATAAGTTTTATCAGGGGAAAAAATTGTGTTTCGCAGTCCGCAACATTTGATTGCTGTAATGGTAGTGACGGCAGTAATCTATTTTTTTGCCTTGCTGGTAAATGGAAGTATCCAGCAAAGATGAAAGGTTACCAGCTGGGATAACTATCCTCTAATTAGTACTGCAGATTTTTTTTGGAATTTAGAAAAAATGTGATGCAGCCTCTTAGATTTGTTATAAATAATACCAAACAGGAACAAGCAAAGTACTCAACATACGAACCGCAGCACCTAATCTGAGAGGGCTAATCAGCCATTCAGAGCGAAGTACTGTGAGACTTCATTGCATTGGGAAGAGAAGCAGCTTGTTCTGAGAGCCGCCGTTCACATGAAACAATCCAGTCTTGAGCTTCTTACTCGCATCAGGTGCTCCTGAACTGGTTGGTCATGGCACATGGCCAGTAAAGTTATAGAGCGCTGAGACAGCAAAGCTAATTTTCCCTTAGGTGACTCAAGGACTCATAACAGATTGGGTATAGGAGGACAGAAAACCAACAGTCCTGGTTGATTGTCCCAAATATTGCTTGATTTTGTCAGGAGTTTTACTTAGGAACTACAAGTTACGAATGATAAAGGAAAAGAAAAACGCAGTTTAACTTAACTGTGCATTGAAAACTATGGCAGCTTGGAAGCTGTGCATAAGCAGATCAGATGCATCTGCCCTGGGGCAGTGAAGTCCAGGAATGGGTCAGCGACAACTTCCATGGTCTGATTTCAATGCCTGTGAAAGCTCACCCTGGCTATTGGTGCTAACAAATCACACAGTTGCCTCAGTCCATGCCCTCCATTGCCAATATTTTGTTAGTGAATGCCTACAACTTTCCCAATGCAATCAGCTGGTGACAAAAGCTGAGAGCCCAAGGGTAACTGTTCCCAGAGAGGAGACGTAGGCCAACAGGGACAGTTTTCGAGCTGTTACCAAGCAGCTTGGCTGGGCAGACATGTTGAAATGCCTGGGAAATCTAACAGTCGTATTCCTGAAATCACCTGGACTAGCAGAAATGTGGTGTAGACAAGGAGGACCACTGTTTTGGAAGGGTCTGCACACTCACTTGTTCCTTTATTAATCTTTTTTCTTTTGCCCCCACATGTTTTTCTGAAGTGGTGTGCTTGCAGCTGAGGGCGTTTTGGCCCATTTACCATCAGCAAAAATTTCTGGAGGACTAGGTAAAAGTTCCTAAAAGAGCAGAGCAGTTGAGTGAGTTTCAGGGTAGGGTGAACAGCCAAAGCATCATTTCTAGCCTGGGCATCTTCCTCATACATTCTGGGATCAAAGGGTGCGATTTAGGAGTTTGGAACCCAACTGCAGCCCAAAAAGCCTGTGACTGCCCTCCTATGGCACCAGCTCAAAGCCAGCAAAGGCCATGCAAGAGCCACTCAGGGTGACAGATCTTGGAGGCCACGAAGAAGCTGCAGCAAGAGGCAGCTCTGGCTCAGTGCATGCTGGTGAAGGAGTGGAGACCAAGACCTGCAGCTGACGGAAAAATTATTATTCTTCTCACATATATGGGCGCAAAGATCCACCTGGACTGCACTGCAAAAAAACTTTGAGCCTGCTTGTTGTCAGACCATACCCCTGAGTGCTTATCAGAGCATCCTCTTTTGAGTGCCTCAGTCTGGTATTTTTAGGCGGTAAGTAAGATGAAAAAGATTGTGCCTTTGGTCAGACAGAAAAAACACCTTTGAAAAGCCAACGTGGCGGAGAGCTGGATTCTTGGCCCCATATTTATGCTGGCATATTTATGGAGACAGCAGGCTGAGAGCCATGTTATTAAACATGCTGGGCCTTGGAGGAGGGAGAGAGCTTGAAACATATTCCATTTATAGGTGTCCTGCAATGTTCCTAACAGTGGGACTGTGCCAACCAGAGTGATACCACCCACATTTTAAGGTCCATGCCCCTCATGTCCTCAGATAGGCCAGGTGGCTTCACAACTCCAGCAACTCCATCTCCCCTCTCCTATTTGTCACCTCCCCTCTTCAAGGAGTGACAAACACTGCTGCAGATGTGACATAAACACACAGAATTATCCAACCAGCAGTTCTTATGTAGCCAATGTCCACTTGTGAAAGGCTATTTAAACAAACAAAAATACAAAATGCTCAGGAAACCCAGGAGATCCAAAGGCACAAAGGGATGGGGGGAGGCAGAGGTAGCAAAAATGTGGTGGAGTGCTCCAAAGCCTGTGAGCAATCTCCAAGCAGAGCACTAGGCCAGCCCACCTCCTTAGGAGACCCGTCAGCGGTGCTATAGAAAGCTGAGCAGATTAAGAACTCCAACCTCTATAGGGTTGTATGGGTAGAGTGATTCTGTGATTGACACCTGTAAATCAGTCCAGGAATTTACTGGCGGCTAGACCATAGTGCATAACAACAGGCTGATGTGGTTTCTGCCCACTATGCTATTTACTGAGGAGACACTGGCTTTTTGCACATCTCTGGAACAGTGTCAGATGAATACAACCCCTGTGGAGAACGCATTACTGTCCCAGGACGAATGCTTGGGTTCGAGCTGTCTCTGTCTGAAACTGGACCCAATATCCACTGGGAAATTAGAGTCTTTGGTTACTCCTGTGGCACAAATAGTCAAACCCGCATTGTGCTGATAAGCAATATCAGTTGCTGTGTAAGAATCTGCTAGAGCAGTACTTTTTGCCAGGCAGTCATATTGCACAGGAGGGCTGTGCTCAGCTCCTGTACTTCGACTACTCCAAAGCATACCTGCCTGATGCAGACTGTCCCCGCTGGCATGTGGGCAACGGGGCTTTCATGCCTTTAAGAGCAAAGAGGGAGCATCTCGAGCAGCTGTCACCACCCACTCCTGCAGGGTTGGAGACCTTTGTGGCCATTTTCCTGCAGCAGGAGAAATTGGTCTCACGTTAAGTGCATGGTGCAAATCTTGAATGGATCTTCCTGATGCTGTAGGAGACAGTTGCTGCTGCTCTCTTTTGACCACCCCAGGCAGAAGTTTTATTTTTCCTTTTTGGTACGAAAGGAGTTGAAATAAAAAAGAATGCAGTAACTATGACCCAGATCAGGACAGCCTGGCTGTCACTGTGATTAAATGCAGTAAACGATGTGATGCTACTTTCGGAAAGGACTTCTTTTTCAGTCTAAACTATGGAATAGCCAAAGCTTTACTTTTGATACATTTTAAATAACATATCAATCGTACCAAGCAGTTTTTGTGACTTCCTACTTCAAAATAATATTCATGAACAGAGCACCATTGCACATGTGTTTCTTACTTGGACCCACAGAAATAAGCTCGACTTGACAGGCAAACCCCTGCTATTGGTGTCTCTGGCAAGCAGAACCTTCAGGTACTGAATTTAGCGAAGCAGAAGCTGTCTACTGCAGGTTTTGTAAGTTGAGCCTCAGATTAGAAGACGATACTCTATCCAGAGCTTAATGTCTTATCTCTAGAAGAAAATACACGCTAGAACAAAACACACATATTTGGGGATTTATGAGGTTTCTGCGGTTTGTCAGGAAATTCCTGGTGTTGCTTTTTTCCCAGTGAAGTGTAATATTGCTGGGAAGGTGGGCATTAGCATCTCTGCCAAAAAGGATGTGGCTCTTCGTATGTAAATCAAACCCCTGTGTTGCAGTCCTGTGCCCAGTTTGTGTTCTGTCTCTGATATGGGCTATGTGACTGCCATCATTTAAAAATGCTGCCCTCATATAAAGTGATATATATATATGTGTAATTTTAATAATACATTGCTACAGTTATTTATGCAATTTACAGGAACAATAGTTTAACTGACATGTAGCGTATTTTGGAACTTGATATTTATAGCTGGAAATTAAGAAGTGAGAGCAGGCACCGAAAAAGAGAAGTGCTTTTCTTTAAAAAAAGGAAAGTCTGTTTCAACCTAGGCTTCTTGTGCTATTAGCCGTTCTAGAAAAGTCAAAATTTGCTCCCTCCCTTATGACTGCCTGTATTAAATACATTATTAAAATATTTATGTTGTCTCAGTTACAGTGTCACCATTGAAAGCTGCTACATATAAATGCATCTACCTGCAAAAATTTAAAAAATCTGAGTAAAAGGAGCACCATCATTAGTGTAGCTTAACTGAAGTGTTAACTTGGTGCTCAAGGTACAAAACTGATTTTCACTGGTGTATATTTAGAAAAATAAAATTGGAATTTTAACCACTTCAATCCTGATATCTTCTTGTCTTTTGTTATTAATTCAAACAAATTTGAAGATTGGTGCTTTGAACTCGACCTCAAGCAAATATAGTGTTTAAAATTTGAGGGCTTGGGGATACTTTTTCTGGTGTTTGAATAAGTTATCCAAAACCACTTTTATCTATGAGTCCGCTCTGCTAACTGCAAACTAAGGGAATAGTTGCCTAATTTACACATCTTTATTTCCATAAACATACATTTTGCATGTGACTGTACTGTCAATTATCATATATTTTTCTTCATTATATTCTCATATTTTTCCTATTTTATCCTTTGTCATGTACGCTAGAATGTCTCACAAGGTACGCATTTTGTTCTCTTCTGTAATGTGTCTCATTCACTGCAAGTATGGACGTGGTTGTCCTTTCAGAATCAATCCTCACCTAATCGATAGGAGATTAACCAATGTTAAATGTTTGTTTCACCGTTGGAAGAGACATCTGTGATCTAATTTCTTGCCATAATTGTTTAAATTGATGTGATTATTTTAAACAACACATAGGTGATTCTCCTTTCCAGGATTTTCAGCATAAACACTAGGTCTCTTCTCTGAAGTAGCAAGTGATAGGGCAAGAGGGAACGGCCTCAAGTTGTGCCAGGGGAGGTTTAGAATGGATACTAGGAAAAATTTCTTCACCAAAAGGATTGTCAACCATTGGAACAGGCTGCCCAGGGAAGTGGTGGAGTCACCATCCCTGAAAGTGTTTAGAAGATGTGTAGACACGTTGCTTAGGGACATGGTTTAGTGGTGGACTTTGCAGTGCTAGGCTAACAGCTGTACTCGATGATCTTACAGGTCTTTTCCAATCTAAATGATTCTGTGATTCTATAATGCTTATTTCCCAGCCTCAGTTAGAGATTAAGCAGAGAGCAAGGAGTTTCATTTCTTGCTAATGTTTCCCTAGAAAGAAATGGCATAAAGAAGGCTGAGGTATAGGATTTTAACATGGTGCAATATTTGTACGACAGAGGAAGGAGTTGCAGGACTATATGCAGCAGTGCTCACCAAAACGCTCCATCCTTTAACACATGGGCATGTATGCAGGTGGACGTTTCCATGCACGTACATACCGATGCCCAGATCTCCCTCATGCAGTGTGCTGCAATACAGCTTCTGTGTCACAAACAAATGGGAAGCACAGTGTGACTGCCAGGTTGCTGTATGTATTATTGGCATGTTGACTTTCTGTGATCTGCTTTATTTTGCTGATGCTTCTAATGGGAGGGGGAAACGACATACTTGTGTACAGTAGCACCTTTTACACAGTAAAGCCCAACAGTTCAGTGCATTGTTATATAGAAAGGAAAGATTTTGTGCACTGCTGGAATGCCGCCAGCTCTCGAGTCAAGATTAGCATCCTGGAAACAGCAAACATTGGCAGTTGCGTACTCCTGATTCCAGTAGCTCTGTGCAAAGCCAGCGGTATGCTCTTGGGCTTCGCTTACACCACTGAACAAGGCAGAGCAGTGCCCGTACGCTGGCCCTGAAGTCAAATAGCATGGCAAACTGCGTGTCTCTGCTACAATGGATGTCCTCCACAACGTGTACTCTCTCTTGAGCCGTACCTGGGCATCATCTGGGAGACTGCTGGTTTGCTCAGGCTGAAGCAGAGGCTGGCAAGTGAGTTAGGAAACAGTACAGAGAATGGGAAGTCCATGCTCTCCCCACCTCTTTTACTAGCATAGGTGCAATCAGGGGAGAAACAGTGCCAAGAGTTACTGGATTTGACCTACTGCAACCCAGCTTGAGGCTGAAGGTAACGGGTTGCTCACCATAAGATGGGCTTCAGATTTCTCTCCCGAGGGTTCATATGGCCTCTGCTTGTCCTGGGACTATACTTTGCTGCATGTCCTCCACCTGCAAAGGGCACATGAGTGTGACGTGTGTGCCACCTCCCTGTTTGTGAAGGGGGACCTCCACCAGGTCAGTCACACAGTAAAATGCTGTGGTGGAAACATCTGGCCTGGCTTTTTTTGTGCAGGAGGGATGCAGATGTGGTGTGTTCAGAGGCGTTCCACTATTTCCCAAGCCTAAAAGGCGACAGTCTGAGCAAACGGTGAAAATGGCAGCAGTGAAAAGCTCTGTTTTGTGAGGTGCTAACACCCCCAGCATGACCCTCGCAGAGATGGGGAGGCTTAGGAGGCACCTAGTAAGCTATTTGTTATATAAGTGAATCCTAAGCTTGGGAAATCACAAAAAGCAAAGAGTATGGGTAAAGGTTTTATTCAGAGGAAGAGAAAATATCTGCTGATAGGTGGTCATTGTCAAATTAAATGCACCTTAGCAAAAGCCTATGTATTATACTCTCTCCTGTGTATTATACTCGGAGTGTCTTGTCAAATGCACTTAACTGCTGTATTTTATCAGCCCAAACTGCAGTCATTTTTCTGAAAATTTTATATTCAGACTTTACTGGCTTTATCTGCTGAACACTGATTGCTCTTCCCCAAACTTACGTGAAGGATATATAATGCATGGAGTTTGTGATCGATCAGCAGAGCAACGATGACATGGCAACAAAGAGAAAACCTTTCCTACGTGCTGGATAAATGACACAGCAACAAAGAGAAAATCTTTCCTATGTGCTGGATAAAGGCCACTGTTTTTTAAGAACCCTTGCTATGGCAAAAATGACGCAAAAAAATAGGAACAGCCATGAGGAAAAACGAAGGACACGAAATACTAAGAAGGCCAGCTTGATTTGGATTGCTTTGAAAGTAGTCTGCTCTGCTTTTAATATCAACAGAGGCCAAGTCTGAAGTTTGGGTGAGGTGTACAGAGATGCCAGGGATGAGCAGGGCTCCTTTCTGCCCCCCACGCATTTCTTTTCCACAGGAACCGAAGGGCAAGGAGGGGAAATGTGTGAGACTGACGGGCATTGGGAGCCCCCAGTAATACCTTTGGGGCTGACCCAGCCTTGGCCAGTGAGCAGCAGGGAGAAGAAGGAGAAGATGCTTGTAAAAAACCAGAAGGGTTCATACGAAAGTCTGCACAGGAGAAGATTTACATGATGCTTCTGAGAACCAGGGAACGCATTAGCTTTCACTCAAAGACTCTGAATGCAATGAAAATAGTTCTGTTTTCTTGACTCATCTGCACTTCCTTCTGCAGCAGAATGAATGTTTCAGCGGGAAAAAGCAAAACCAACTTTATAAAATGCCAACTTATTAAAGTGCTATTGCCTTTGAAAAAGGCTTTCACCTATTAAGATTTATGCCTTACAAAGCCTAACATTTGTATTGACAGAGAGTCACTGAGCCCATACAAATGCATCACGGGGTAAAACTTGTTATAAATCTCAGGTCAGCAACTGAAGAAAAGAAGTAGACAGGCAGCATCTTTTTAGTCTATTTCTGAACATAATTTAGATACTGTAAATAGTCTATTTTCAAAAATTAATTTTATTGTAAAAAACACTAGTATGTAGTTCTATTACCAAAATAGCAGAACAAAAGTTGTGAATATTCATCATCATGGCAAAGAGACAAAATTTAACACCAGTTTCACCCTATGTGAAATTTAAACTATTCCACTAATTTATAGAATTAGACTCTTACGTTTCCAAAATAAATTTCCGAAACACCACAAGAGAACCTGTGCGTTCATCCATGCAGGGAAAAGAAAGGAAAATCTTCTTTATGTATACGCCAGCACTGCTTTCTGGATGGCTGGTGTCTGTTGTGCTTAGAAATGGCTGCCTGTGCCAATTCAGATCTACTCTGGAGCCTTGCTTGAATGTGTAGCTGCATTAGTATGTCTAGATTACTCTAAATTTTGGTTACAGTTCACTAATAATGCTAAATTACTCTTTTCCAAAATAGGAAGATATTCTCTGAATTAAAAGGCAACAGCATAGACAACTCTGTGACTCAGAGTCTCATTGAAAAATATCAAGTCATTTATGTCTACGTCTTTGCTTCAAATCCGATTCAAGTGGATAGCAAACCCTTTTGCTCCTGATTATTACAGCAACTTCGGTGAAGTGGTTTCAGCTTGTATCCCCAGTCTGGTCACGCAGGGGGTGAGGTGACTAGCAGCTACCTACCATCACATGAGGCGTGGTGACCATCTCTGCCTCCTGAAGAGCAAGCTCTCTGCATTTGCCACCAACTAGTGTGTCAATAGGTCATTTTGCGAAGTTTCAGATGAGACCTTTCCCCCCACAAAATACTGGCAAAATATCACAGGCACTAAAAAGAAGGCATAGACAGAAGGGAGTTGTCACCAATTCATATGCTAGGAAAATCAGCATAATGTAAATTTGAAAACCAGGTACTCTGTTATCAAAGACTATAATTTAAAACATTATTAAACTCATTGATGTGACTTTTTCGGTAGAAAATTGCAGTCTGGTTTATATCAGATTAGAAATTTAATACATCTGCTGTTAAGTATCTAGAAAGCATTGCATAACTTTCATCCATGTAGAACAGAGCTGGAGTAAAAGCACTAGAAGATGAAGGGAAACCTGCGACAGGGGTGTTGCATGGCAACTGAAAGCTTGGCTCTGCCAGTCGGTGGCAGTTCTTTGTACTTTAAACTCTATGGTAGGGAAATTAGTCATTAAAGCGGATCTCAGATAGATGACTCTTAATTTCTGAAATACTGCTGAAGCGCCACTGTACACAAAAGCTTGCATGTGAAAACATCTCTTTTTGAACATAAGCGTGCTTTGTGAGGAGGTGGAGATCAAAAAAAAAAAAAAAAGAAATGTCTGGTGCACCTTAGTCAGAGAAGGCCCATTGCTCTGTTTCCCTAACCGCAAATGATCGAACATGCAGTCCTGTTTAGACCTCACACAACGCTCAATCTGTCCTTAATTTTAGGGAAACAATACTTTTTCTGTTTGGAAAACAAAATATACCAAATAAAATTGTTTGGCCCAAAAATAATGTGTTATTTTTTGACTTGTTCCGGTAATCAGCCAGTCCCACGGAAGGCGAAAGATGAGTTCCATATGTATTTACTCAGTTTTTCCACAAAAGTTTCATGGAGTGCAATATGCTAGGGCTTGCTTGTAAATATCTTTTCCAGTGGCTGATCTGTTTTCACAAAAGGCAAGAGAGAAAGGTCTTTTAAATTACTTGCTACTTACTCCTTTTGCTACTAAGAAACAAAATCTGGGAGCCGCATTATATTGTCCATGTACCCCCCTGGCCGGGGCCGTGGTTTCAGGAGGGCTGGGTCCTGCTGGGCTGGGAAGGTCCTCCCATGCCAGGTCTGTGGGCGGCCTTGCTTCTCCTGCATGGGCGGAATTTGGGCAAATCCCCACTGGGAGGAAATCGTGCACAGGTGGCTGGATCTCAGGTCCTTTTCTAGGACTTGAAAATGTTCCTCATATAACAATGAAGAATATTAAAAGGAAGGCTAAGGCATAGTCATTACTGTGCAGAAGACAAGATCAATTGTGTCCTTTCTCTGGCTTTTGTCATGGGTTTCATGGTGTTTGCTGTTTGATTTCAACACTGAGATTCTGGAGTCTTCTAATTTGTGAAAACTGTATTTATGTTCATGTCTTTGGACACAGCACATATCCAGAGGCAAACCCATGTGTACCTGGAGAACTGAGGTGGCCGGGAATGGCAGGTGTAGGGCTCTGCTTTAGTCATAGACGCTACACAGATGCTGCTGCAGACACATAGTCTTTTAGGTTTTAATTCCAAAAGCTTTAATTTGCTGAATTCCCAAACTCAAAGTTGGTAGTGGGAGCTAAAGATGAAGCAGCATGTTCAGAGAGAGGCCTGGGGAGATGGTGTGGGATGTTTTGCTGAGAGCAGACAGGGAGGTGGTGGCAGAGAGCTCAGAAGATCCTGGGATGTTAAGGTGTGAATACAGTGAAAGCAGAAAAAAACCCAGCTATGTAAAAGAATTAAAATTGATTTGCTGAGTAAGCCATTTGGAAACTATATGTTTATAAATATTCACACTGTATCATCTTAAATTTCAAACGTGGCAGACCTGTGGCTGCCTTTTCAGTTTGTTTCCTAACACCTCCTAAAATTTCATGTTTCACAGAAAAACAACTTTGCTCTCAGAAATCTCCAGTTTAAAATGTTCACACGTGCTGTAGAAAGAGAGCGCCTGGGTCCATGCCAGGGTTTCATCAACAGCCTTGCCATGAGAAAGCCATGCATTTGTGCAAAAGACTGGAGGGCAAGGGCTTGCAAAGAGGGCCAGCTGTAAGTGTGCTGCGTCTCCTTCTCCTAGGAAGGCTGAGAAGTTAAGACCAACAGTGCAGGGGCTGCTCTAGTAGCTGTGACTGTGTCCTGTGTCCATGGGCTTTGGGGACTGAAGTAATTGAGATGCCTTTGAGACTCTTTCCTTAGGATGCTTAGATAGGAATGTGGGAAACCAGCGTGGTTTGGCTCTTGGCTGCCTTTCTGAAATAAAATGGTCTGCATGGATTTAGTAGATTGAAATGAGTGTAAGCAGGTTTTGTTTCCTGCTGCTTCACAACAAAACTGCATTTTTTGTTAAGTTTTTGCCACTAAAAGTTGTTTTAAAACAAGAGAGTCTCTGGTGAGCCACGTGTTTAACTTCAATGCCAAATGTAGTATCACTGAACTCAGAGAGCATATTCTCCATGTAAAGATATGGGTGTGTTACTCAATCGTGCTTTTGCCTGTAGCTATTTTCTCATATTAAGACAAAGTACCTGATCAGTAACAGTGCCATTTTAAATGATTTCAGATTTAATTTTTAATGAAATTCTAAAAAATTCCTTTGTCATGAATGTGAAACAGCTTAAGTTTGATTTTAATCACAAATCTAATTTTAAGTAAATAGTTCCAACCTGGCATTTGAAAATCCTGAGACTAACTTTACGAGTAGTAATATTTCACGCAATTTTTTTTCTTTGGTGGCTTTTCATGTATTTAAAAGGCAAGCAGATTTTCTTACAGACTTGTGTCCCTTCTTGTTTAAGCTATTACTCTGCAATACTCCAGCTCTCCCTCATACCTCTGATGGTTGTCCTGCTTGGCAAGAACCGGCAAGCACTGTCACCAGCCAGAAGTGGTGTGCCTGCAGCTTGGGCTGCCAGCTGCTGCCAGCCAATATAGAATGTGTGAATTTGGACTGCTTTTTTGCTAGTGGGAGTACTAATTAGTGTCCCTCTTTTGTCTGGCTGTGGGCATCCTCAGAACCTGTAGGAACTCAATCATCCTTGGCTCTTTCACATTAGGTTGAAAAGCCAAATGGGTTCAAGAAGCATTAGGGAAAACTGGCAGACGTGTAAAGTGACTGGCTGAAACTCACTTTCTTAAGACAGCAAGCTAACAAATATCTAGTGGTTTAAGCTACCCCTTTGGAAGCAGGGAGTATTAAGTATAGTAGACAAGAGGATGAAAAAAGGTTACATGTTATAGCTTGCACTGTCATTTAGTTTACCTAGAAAGAGGAGGAGAAAAATGAGGTGATAGGTGGAAAATCAAGTAAACTTGAAGGACTGAGGATACGGTGAAGTGGAGTAGGGGAAGCTGGTGATAACAAATAGCAAGGGGAAAGCAAGAAGTCCTGCGTCTGGAGAGGAGTATGTTGGAGAAGTGTGGTCAATCCTCCATCCCCTCTGGGACTTTGTCTTGTTGACATTCAGAGAGACCTCCCAAGTCTCCCTGAACACAGAGGCAAATTGGGGATGTGGTATGGACAGAAAAACAGGATCATTGTCACCCGCTGGGCAGTGTTGGTCCAGGCAAGGCTGCTTTGATGGGCAACCATGAGCTTCCCAATCATACCATTTGGTTTACATTTTTTCCTTCCTCCAAAATAAACAACCCATTCCTGTTTACTCTTTCCTGACTGGCCCTAGTTTTGGTGATTTTAGACTGTTCTTTATTAATTCTAGCCTTATTCAATGACCCTGGTGAGCCTGGGAATCTTCTTTATTCCCACTGTCTTCTGATGTCCTTCTTCCAAGAGGAGTTCCCCGTACATCCCTTTCCCTGTGTATGATATCTGGCAGTTACTTCGGTTGTTTTATTAGTTCAGCCTCAGGTTGGGGTTGACCAGCCACTTCTCCCCTTCCATTCCTCTCAGCATCCAGCAGTTTCTCTTTTTGCTGTCCTATTGTTGTATTGTTGTGGCATACGGGAGAAGGGTGAGGGGGTTCTAACTGCTGCCTTCTGCTGCTGGGAGGGGAACCTCTGAGAGGTGCACAGTGAAAGGCGTATGGGCAACAGTCAGGAGTCGCATCAGAGGAAATGATGGCTGAAGATAGGGAGAAAAGTCTTCTAAAAATGAAGATTAAGCATGGAAACAGGCTGCCCGAAGCAGTGGTGAATCCTCCCTCCACGGTGGTATTCAACACTTGAAGGCACAAGGCCCTAAGTGACCTGATTGAATTTTTAAGGGGCTTTTGCTGCCATTTTTAGCTAACCAGCTAGCCAGGCTATTTAGGTGGTCAAAGTATCCTCTGGACTTGCAATAAACAAGTTTGCTTGTCTTCTGTAATTAAGATTTGAAAAACTGTTTTACCTTGGGCAGTATGATAACAGTCAGTTGTCATGTAGACAAGTGTGTTGTCTAAAAGAGGCGTCCATATAAACAGAGAATTTTTGACTTTTTACAGCCCTTGTCTGCGACTTTTCATAGCTCCTGCTCTACTATCAGAACATGAAAAGCAGATCACTGCCAATTTACAATGCAGTTTTTCATCAGGCGCACGTTGAATAAATATCAAATCTCCGAAGTCCAAAGCATCAAACAGAACCCACAGTCTGAACCCCGAGGGGCCCCACAACTTGTCACACACGCCAAGAAGATCAGGCAGGTGAAGGCTTGGGACTCAGCTGAGCATTGAACTGGGTGAGGAACAGGCTCATCAGTGAACGAGGGAGTTGATTAGGGAATGAATCACTTAAAGAGAAAGTAGTGCAATTAAGCTGATAAATTTGGCAGCAAAACAAAAAGCAGAAAGAGAGAATGAATGCAACAATCAATCAATAAAGTAGTGAATCAATTGTCTAGTTAATAAGATAGTTAATTATACGGAACAGAGCAAGGAAGGCAATGTACTTGGCCAGTTTGGCTCCAACAAATCTCCCCAGTATATTTCAGTCACTGCATCATTTACTTTGGCTAATTTTTGTTAATAAAAGTCCCAAATATTTGACTTCTGAATTAGTATTGTCCTTCCTGTAGTAATCTTTAGAGACAGGATCTGTCTCTAGACTGTTATGTTCTGCTTTTTATATTGTTTCAGAAAGGCAATAATTAGCCTATGATCTGGGAGAACTGGTACTCTGCTCCATCTGAAAAAGCAGTACTTAACTACCAGCATATACTTGTTTCTATTATTTCAGTATTTTATATTCTATTCTATTATTTCATATTAGGGAAGGTGTATATTCTATTTTTATGTTACTATGGTATTTATCTGTCTTTCCACTGCCAACAGAAATGTGTTAAGTGCTTTCCAAACTAAAATATACAAACCTTTCCTCAAAATAGTTTCTATTCTGATAGTATCCACCTTCAGAACTCTTCATTATGTTGTTGAAACAGCCCGTTCTGTTTTCTCCCGTTTGTACAAATTAGAAACTTACATAAAGAGCCAATAATTTAGTGTCCTTGCATCCTAAAATGATACAATATGGTATAATGCAGGAGGCAAAGAAATACATGAATCATTCGCCTTGTAGAAGAAGATAGAGGTGGTCTATTTTCAGAAATTGTCAGAAGCTGGGGCCACACCTATGTGGATAACATCTTTTTCTAGAATCTGTCTGCATTATTTGTCAGGAGCACTTTTGTTGTACTGTTATGATCAGCTTCCACATAGGATAGCTGCAAGACTGGGCAGCTTTGGACAAGATCCAATAACTGTCTCCGTGCCTTGGATGTGAGTTCAATTTGGCTTTCACTGTTGGAGCTGGACATCTGTAAGCCTTGGAGGTGCCTAAATCCCATGAGCACTTTAGGATTTTTCTTCCGAAGTTCCAAAGGCCTCTTAAGCTGTGCCTCTGGACATGTCCATATCTGCACACCACTAGAAAGAGCTAAGCTACTTGATACTCATCTCACACCTGAGCCTGAAAGAGGCCCATAATTAAGCCTTCCTTGTCAAAGTCCACAGAGGTCCTGGTCTTAGGTCAGTCGCTCGCCCCAGAATCCAGGTCTGCAGAAAATGCAGTTCAGGTGGTTGCTTTCTCTCTGGAGTCATGGTGTGATGCCCATCTGCATCCACAACTGTTCAGTGTGAAATAGAGCAATAATCCTTTCAGCAAGCTTCTATGGAAGGATTAACCAGAGTTTGAAGTGTTGTAAAACCAGTATTGTCCTTGAATCTACGACTGATAATACTCAGTTGAGTTATGAATAGTAGTTTCCGGGGCTGTATTTTGATAGGGTTTTGAAGATATTCCTCAAGGGTGAAGACAGAGAGGTTGAAGACAAGATGGCTATTTTGTGAAACATTGCTATTGGCAATTGGATAGACCTTTTCTTGCATATGTGAATTTAATCAGGTTTGCAGGGCTTATTTGCCTTCACTCACACATTTTCCAGGGGAGACTGGGTGGCACAAGTTTATGTTCTGAGATGTACATACTAAGGGGCCTTTAGTTACTGGTGTTTCTGAAATCGTATTGGACGGTTTTTACATTTACTGCACTGACCTGATATTGCTCCATCCAGGAAAACTAAGTCTATTTGTTCTTTGCCCTGCTAATATCATGGACACAGAACTATCTTGTTGCAAAGTCTCAGCTGACTTCTGGTCTGTTTAGGGGGTAAGTATGGTCATCTCTTCCTGAAACTTGAGACAGTTGCTAGCCGTTAGTAATCTATTCATCACTTCTAGTTGTGAGCAGCTCATCCTGTGGTTTCACTAAAGATTTCCTTTTGCCTTTTAACAAAATCTGATATTGTTTTGATGGAAACACTTTAGAGGCAGTAACTTCTGGGAGGAAGCCGTGGCAAAACACAGTACAGAAACCCAAATAATGCTCTCTGCTACTCTATTCTTGTTAACTCGGTTGGCTCCTGTGCAAGAGGCCTCTTTGCTGAAGTGTCAAACTCTGAAACTATTAAACAGATACTAAGACTTCCATAAAAATACCGGTAACTGTGCATGAATCCTTCCAGTATTGTATGTGACAGGTTGGAGCCTGCCTACAGCATGCTGTCAGATGCTTACACACGTGGAACGCGCTGCGTAATTGTTTCATGTCTCCTTCCATAAGCTGATCTACCTAAAGGGAAAAGTGTTTTTACTCTCAGCAGACATGGCATTCATTTTTCTAGCCCAGGAAGTCAGTGTCTGGGGCTTTATGTGTTTGTTGTGGTCAGTTCCTCATAGTCGTATTTTGAGGACTGAAAGACTTGTAAGACTTGCAAACACAGCCAGTAACCCCAGTTTGTTATGCGTAGTAGAAACACTGTAAAGAGGAGCTTGAAGAAGCCAACGAATACGTTGTGTGAAACAGTAAGTAGCATTCTGGGCTTTATCTGGGCCATATACAATATCCTTTTCAGTCACTGTCACTTTTTCTAAGCACATAAGAACACGCAGAAATATGAAATAGTGTAAAAGCACACTGGCAGCTGAATCAGAACAAGGCTTATTACAGTAGAGTGCCAATCTATTAAGAACTGCTTGGTAATATCAGCTTCCTGTTAATCCCATAACAATCAGATAATGGTGAAATGTTGATTTGTTCACTGATTTACTCTTAGCTAGATTGAAATAATGGAGTAAAATGAGCCCATTTAGACTGGTTCTTAAATTGAATGCTCCTAATTGCATTTGAAAGAATAGACCACAATGCATTTGAGTATCCCAATGACCCTGCTAATCTATGCAATTAGTTAACTATTTTGGAAAGGAAACTACCTTACATGTAGTTTTGTCTTAAACTAGAATATATTTTTCGTATATTCTACATATGTTTCTGTACTAAAATCATTGCTCATGTAAAATCTTCAATATTACTCCAATACTAGTAGCTCTTCGTGTAAGCTTCCAATAGAACAGCTCAATTACTTTATCATATTTCCATTTAATTATTGAACTAGAATTCTGAAATTTGCACATATTCATTCTGGGTCACAGAGTTCAGCATGGGAGGGAATCCCAGATTACACATTCCATTAGAAATTATCAAAAGGCCATCTGTCTTTCTTAGTGGGTTTCAGTCATTCAAGAGCCTGAGAATATTTAGGCAGGAAAGGAGAAGCAAGAGAGAAAAGCTGTTGCAGTAAAAATCTGAGCAGGTTGCTTGCAAGTTTTGAATGGTTCTAGAGGGTGTAGAAGCTGATTGTAATTTTACAAGAATCTCCTACTCCACTTAAAGTTTTTCACCCTCATATTTTTGGCAAATCACCTTTGAAGAGATGTCTCAGCAAAGACTTGGTGAGCTCCTGGCTGTTGAAGCTCCTGGCTATACGCCTGGCTATTGAAATAAAGAAAATGAAGGAGACAGATTGGTGCTGGGGCTTTGAGCGCTGCTTCCAGTCAGCGAATCCTCTCTTTGCCTTCATTCCAAGATGGCCGTATTGCCAAGAAGGCACCATTTTAAATGAGATATCTGTGTTAAACTCTTCTGTGTATATTTACATCACGGTCTATGTTCGCATACAGCTGGACATTACCATATTTATAATGTGTGCAGCTGCAAATGAGAGTAATTGAGAGCACAAGTCTGCGCATCTCAACAGCCTGAAACTGTACCCACTAGTTCTATCTGTGGGGCGTCCCCAAAGCTAGAAGACACAAACCATCCCACTGATTTCACTGGATGGGACTGGACCATTACTATCTTCCTGCCTTTCTGTGTTTAAGCATCAAATCTCTGGGGTTTTCAGAGTTGAATTAGCTTATGGCTATTTGTGTGCCTGGCCTCAGATTTATGCAGCACTCTTGTCCTGATGCATGCATGAAAAGAGTCCTGGAAAACACCCCAATCTTTCAAAGTAAAAAGTAATGCTTAACATCTGAACAATTACAGGAGCTTTTGAAATGTGCTACATGGGCTTTATATGTTGATAATTTTGGATTCTTTCCCAAATAATGCATATGTGTTTAAGTCATAAGGCAACTGTTATAATAACAGAATCTGACACTCTGCCTAACACTGTTGGAGCCTTGTAAGAGAAGAGCAATAAATGCTTTATCAGACTCTTCGCAGGAAATACTTTGGGAAGAAACTACAGGTAGGACAGCAAACAGGTCTGTGAACCTAGTGGCATTATAACTGCTGCTAGCTTTCCTGCTTCTTGAGCTCATGGAATCTATGGAAAAGAAGTGCAAGACCAGACGTTCGGTGAGTAAGTACAGGCACTTCATGCATTTCTCCAGCTCTAGGTTAGGCGGAGAAATATTCAGGTTCATCAGATTTTGTCAGTAGAGATATCCAAAGACAAAACAAACCCCAGTTACTAAGGTTTGTAGCACCATCAGCACTAGAGGAGAAACTGTCTACCCCGCAAGAGCCACCTGCCTGCTGGGCTCCACTAGCGACACAGGGTCCTCTGTTTCCTTGAGATCAAGCCCTATGAGCACTCAGGAGGATATTAATGGTGA
>Ga0065711_1034229_pt1 | contig 24113 bp, 12 predicted proteins | sample Hoacrofraction12_FD_59098 | JGI IMG/M metagenome (GOLD analysis project Ga0065711, IMG submission 59098) | Hoatzin crop microbial communities from Cojedes, Venezuela - Epithelial fraction 12 v2 (version 2) | ecosystem: Host-associated > Birds > Digestive system > Esophagus > Crop | place... | reverse complement strand
TTTCTTTCTTTCTTTCTTTCTTTCTTTCTTTCTTTCTTTCTTTCTTTCTTTCTTTCTTTCTTTCTTTCTTTCTTTCTTTCTTTCTTTCTTTCTTTCTTTCTTTTCTCTCTCTTTCTCTCTTTCTCTCTTTCTCTCTTTCTTTCTTTCCTTTCTCTCTTTCTCTCTTTCTCTCTTTCTCTCTTTCTCTCTTTCTTTCTTTCCTTTCTCTCTTTCTCTCTTTCTCTCTTTCTCTCTTTCTCTCTTTCCTTTCTCTCTTTCTCTCTTTCTCTCTTTCTTTCCTTTCTCTCTTTCTCTCTTTCTCTCTTTCTCTCTTTCTCTCTTTCTCTCTTTCTCTCTTTCTCTCTTTCTCTCTCTCTTTCTTTCTCTCTCTCTTTCTTTCTCTCTTTCTCTCTTTCTCCCTCTCTTTCTCTCTTTCTCCCTCTCTTTCTCTTTCTCTCTTTCTTTCTCTCTTTCGTTCTCTCCTCTTCTTCCATTTCCCTTGTTTCTTTTCTGCAAGATAAAACAAAGGTTAGATTATTTATCTGTGTCTCTACTGCATGTTTGGTCATCTTCGTTCAGTTTCTGGTGCTTGGGAGAAAGGAAGTTCTGCAATAATTGCAATTTCTCTTCAATGCAATTTACCATGCAATTGGGTGCATATTCTTTTACACATTTCTCTTTCTGCTGGACATTTACCTTGATGAATGGAATTCACTTCCCAAACATTACTTAAAGCATCAAAGGGAATGTCATCGTGTGTGGTTGCTAATAACTAGAGAAGTCCTCAAAACCTTTTTATTTATCTTTCAGTAGTCAGATTCACTAATGTATTCCTTCTGCTTTATACCACGTTGGAGGCGTAGAGAGCAGCCGCAGGGTACAGGCCAGGTGAGGAGCACACAGGCAGGCAGAGGATTTTAGGAAAGTCTGTGCAATGAAGTTGAAGTACATCCCTCTCTTCTGTTTTGCCTCTATCTGTGCATGCTGGAAATCCCCAGCATGGGACTTCTTAATCATCTTCAGGAGAACACACAGGACAAACAGTATGTTCACACACCCACACCCGACAACACACGGAGGCATGCATGTTTACTTTACTCCTGGCCTTCTGCTGTCAGTTTGTGTAATTGCAAAAGAGCAATTCAATATTTTTATTACACAGTGGCTGCGGGAATTAGCATGTGAAAACTTCAGAGAAGTCTAGAAGTAAATATCCTGCTTAAGAGTATTCTCAGACCTTCTTTTGTTTCTAAACTAACTGTTGACCAGAAATGACCAGTAAACATGAAAGCAACCAACAGGGCGCTAAACTAGTCCAGAAGGATAAGAAATGGCACAGTGACTATATTTGTCATGCTGTTGTGGGTTTGTGTGACAAGGTCGTGGGGGCTACAGGGGTGGATTCTGTGAGAAGCTGCGAGAAGTTTCCCCCATGTCTGATAAAGCCAGTGCCAGCTGGCTCCAAGACAGACCCGCTGCTGGCCAAGGCCGAGCCCATCAATGATGGTGGTAGCACCTCTGTGATACCATGTATTTAAGGTAGGGGAAAAAACTGCTGCAGAACAGCAGGTAAGAGAGAGGAGTGAGACAGTGTGGGAGAAACAACTCTGCAGACACCAAGGTCAGTGAAGAAGGAGGGGGAGGAGGTGCTCCAGGTTTCAGAGCAGAGATTTTTCCCCTGCAGCCTGTGATGAAGACCATGGTGAGGCAGGCTGTGCCCATGCAGTCCATGGAGGTCCACAGTGGAGCAGATCTCCACCTGCAGCCCGTGGAAGGGACCCCACGCCGGAGCAGGTGGATGCCTGAAGGAGGCTGTGACCCCGTGGGGAGCCCGTGCTGGAGCAGGCTCCTGGCAGGACCTGTGGAGAGAGGAGCCCACACTGGAGCAGGTTTGCTGGCAGGACTTGTGACCACATGGGGAACCCATGCTGGAGCAGCCTGTTCCTAAAGGACTGCACACTGTGAGAAGGACCCACACTGGGGCAGTTTGGGAAGCACTGCGGCCTGTGGGAAGGACTCACGTTGGAGAAGTTCATGGAGGACTGTCTCCCATGGGAAGTTCTCCACGCTGGAGCAGGGGCAAAGTGTGAGGAGTCCTCCTCCTGAGGAGGAATGAACGGCAGAGACAAAGTGTGATGAACTGACCGCAACCCCCTTTCTCTGTCCCCCTGTGCTGCTTGGGGCGAGGAGGTGGAGAATCGGGAGTGAAGTTGAGCCTGGGAAGAAGGGAGGGGTGGGGGAAGGCGTTTTTAAGATTTGGCTTTATTTCTCATTATCCCACTCTGATTTAACTGGTGATAAATTAACCTTTTTTTTTTTTTTTTCCCAAGTTCAGTCTGTTTTGCCCATGACTCTCTCGTTTTCCTTATCTTGACCCACAAGACTTTCATCATATTTTTTTTCTCCCCTGTCCAGTTGAGGAGAGGGAATGATAGAGTGGCTTTGGTGGGCACCTGGCATTTATCCACACTAAACTGTAACACATGCATATATTCACCAGACTGAAAATGAGAGGGAGCAAGTATTTAGGAAATAAGCACAGTTTTGCTAGCACTGCACTAGAAGAACCTACCCTTTGCCGAGTGAAAAATCTGTGATCTATATGAGCAACTCTTGAGTGGCCATTTACTGTTCTCTACCAGTGTGCATCGCCGGGACCAGTGTTGTGCAGAGAGTGGGCCAAATAGGATGCTGGGGATGCAAATCTACTCCTTAAAACAGTTTGTTTCAGAATGAAATAGAACTCAGCTTGTATTATTTCCCTACAGAATTACAAAAAAAATTCTTTACAGAGGAATTACAGGAAGTTTTTTGGGGAAAAGCTGAACTTCATTTTGCAAACTTTGCACACTCGTGTTGTATTAAAATGTCCTATGCTGGGTTTCGTATTTCCGTAATACAATAAAGGTTATTCAGAGGAAAGAATCATTCAAGGTTCTCTTCCTGCTAGGTTTTTTTTTCCTGAAAAACTTATTTCCTAGTGTTTTTTTTAATACAGCAAAACTTCCTCCTTTTCCTTCCCCTTCTCCCACCGCCCCCCCACCCCCCCATGAGGCACATGTATATTTCAGTGCTGACTGTAAGGCAGAAGGAACTACAGTTCTGTATGACTGGAAGCTGCATGCTTCCTGAGTATGGGCTTTCCCTTTGTCATGTGGTTTGTTTGGTTATTTTTTTTTATCATGGGAGGTTTTATTGCAGATATACCCTGCCTTTCTTTTTTTTTTTTTTTGCTTGCTAAAGGAGTAGTCTCTTCAATGTTGTTTTGGTTTTGTTGCGTGATAGGCTGTCCTGAGCCTTTTTAGAAGAGTTTGCTTTGGAAAAGGGGATTATGCCTTCATGCTACCGGCATGTATCCATTTGCTCAGTCCCTCTCTGACAGCTTTCATGTCTGCTGGCCAGCTTCAGTTACGCTAGATGGAAGGGTGGAAATCCCAATGACTTTGATGCCTTATAAGTTTTGTTAAAGTTGGCATCTAGGAAGACAGACCACTGGTACTGTGTGTAAGGGAAGGCAGAGGAAAGTCAGGTGTTCCCTCTTCTGGCCAGCTCCCCAAAAGCTCAGAAGTAGGGGTAAGATGGGCACCTGGCGTGCTGACTCCTGTTCCAGGCCAGCCATGGGACATGCTGCCTCTTGACCCCCTCTCCACTCAACCAGAAAGAGCTCCGGGTCATGGGAGGCACTCTGGGTTTTAGAGGGAGACCAAAAGAAGAGATTAATGTGGCACAGTGGATACTGAACAGAAACCCGTAGAAAATACAGCTTCTATAGAAAGAACAATTTGTTTGGATTTTTATTGCAACCGACCAGAAAGTAAAAACCAGCTGGTTAAAAAACGTGCCTATTTCCTGGTGCTTTCTTCAGTCTTAATGATTCTTGGTTCACAAGATCACAGAGTTGCTAAGAAAATGTGTTGGATATAGTTTAGATCTTACTTTATATCTATTAGACTAGCATCGTGTTTTACATAGTACCTTTTTTGTATTCTCATGCTGAACTTCACAGTTGCTTCCCATCTTGAGCAAATATCCAGTTCTTGTTTCAATGCATAATTAATAGATCTGAAGACAGAGTTCTTTTATAGAGATCCCCAATTGTTATAATTTGACATTCCCTTTACGGCTCTGCAGAATCACTGAAGTTTCTCTTGATGCTGTAGAGATAAGCTCACGTCAAAAATCAACCATCTAGAGGCTGATTCATTTTCTGTTCCATGCTGTCACACATGTTAGTATAGCTGAAAATGCAATTACACCATTTAAATGCTCTTAACAGCAAAAGTTTTTGAAATCAGAATTGTTACAGATAAATTTGAATACTTTAAGGGAGTAATCAGCATCTGTATAAATGATGGCTTTTTTATATCCTGTGGCTTCAGACTAAGCAGCTGGAATATTCATTTGACTTAGAAAACCTGATAAACCACAAAACTTCGAAGTGATAGACCTGAACACATTTTTTTATTCCAGCAGCAATCTCATTCAGATTTAACTGTCATTATGGCCTTTACATGTGCTCAGGAGATACGTTATAGTGTTACACAGGGACAGCATAAGGAGTTGTTCATACAAATGGCATGGGATAAACTTCATAGCACAGAGGCCAGTAAAGATAATCCATGTAGAACTGATTGCTTGTAAAACAAATGTAAACTGTGATTGCAAAACCAGTGCAGTCAGCCATTCAGGCTGATATTACAGTATATTATGCTGACTCATTACTAAAGCAGAGAAAAAACTACGTGAAAGTCATTTACTAAAATTCTACTACATCAGTGCTCTAAAATCCAGCAGTGCATTTCCACATGGAGCACACCATCAACTAGATATTTAGATGAGCTCTCTTGCTGACTGAAAGGTTTCCAGTAAGATCCTGTATTTTTCATGTAAATGGGGAAGTATGCACACTCATTTCATAAAGGTGAGGTTGCTTACTTTTTATCTGTGCATTCAGAAAATGAACACCACTGTTGGGAAAAAAAGTGGACCTTATCTTTCTCATGTCAGAAATGCCGTGAATTACAGCAGAAGCTCCTGTTGCCTCCTGAGACGCCAGATTGCCACAGTGGAAGAGGCGGCTTCCTCTGACAGTAAATCAAGCTGCTCTCCTCTGCATTGTCTCCAAGTACAGTCAGCATAAGTTCCACAGTAAAACTGTTTAGTCTGCCTAGTTACTTAACAGCCAAAAAGGGCACAAGGAATTTTCTTCATCAAGGCAAGCTTTCAGTTTGGCACTGAAATCTAGAAAGAGGCCCAACAAAAAAAACAGAGTGGGAGAAGGCTGCATATTATAACTCATTTTCTCCTCCATGATTTCCTTTATTTCTTGCGCCCCAACTAGGGCAGAGATGATGTCTGCAATGGGCTGTAAACTATTGTTTTCTTACAAGAGGCTTAGAGACTGCTTGGACTTGCGCTTCGCCACAGCGTGCTCATAAGCTTTCCTTGCAGTCAGCTGCTGTATGCTCACCACTTCTGACACTGGAGCAATATGTTTAAATCCCAGGGCTGGGGTTAAGACCCTGGCCTCTGATATTCATTTTTTAATACGTATAGGCCAGATTCGCTCCCCTAAGCCCTGCTACATCTACAGCAGTCTGCATATGTTAGTGTAAAAGCAAAGACTGTCCAATAATAAAGCTTCCCTCTATACTGGAATAAATATTTTAAATACTGTTGAGAAGGCAAAAAGCCATCTCTCTGCAGCTATACAACCTTTCTCCCGTATTTTTATTTTCTAAGGGGGGGTATCTTGCATAAGACTTGTTGATATGATTCTTAAAACCAAAGGCATTCATGTATTCAAACTTGGCTAATTTTCTTGTTTGGTCTCTGACTATGGCAGCTTGAAAGGCAGACCTATTATACTAATTCTATGGTAAAACGTCCAATTAACTTTCCTACCTCTGTTTAGGTTCAACATCTGGGTTCACTTAGATAAAAGACTTCATAGTAAAACAATCACTGAAGCTCTCAGGGAGCTTTCAAGCATGTATTTAGGTCCTATATTAATAGTTCATAATCTTTTCTTTAATCTGGTTCTAATTTGGCAGACTAGCACCATTTCAAGTGACAGCATATTAAGTAATTAGGGAAATAAAAGACTAGATAGAGTAGTATCACTAAACAGCAAGTGTGCTAGATAATGTTCAAGGTTTAAACTAGAGCAACAATTTTGAAGTTAATAGTGAACAAACTACGAATGGAGATACCTGTTATGACAAAGCCCACTGACAGGGGAAGGTAGACCAAATGTAACAGCACAGACTGCCCGTTGCTGAGAATATGCACATGCCATGAACAACAAGGACAGCTCAAACCAAAGCTTCTCATGCTCTGTGATGTTGGTTATGCTTTGTCTTTGTCTTTCTTCTGGACACTTCCTCCTGCTGTGATTGTTCTGGATCCCAGGGTCAAATGCACTAATGGCTTGTCTTGGAAATGTTGTTGAACAGCTGCAGAGTAAGAGTCAGGCACATACTAGCAGTCAGTTCCCCTTTGACCTGTAGCTCTAAGGCACATCAGAAATACCACAATTTAACTGATCTCACCAATGAGACAGGGAAATACATACCACATACACTGGAAGGCAACTGCTAGACTAAAACTAATTTGCATGAAAATGTAGGAGCTTTCCATAGCGCCAGTGTGAAAAGAAACACCTTTTTAGCATGTTTGCCATATGTTGCTGGTGATAAATGTCTAGAAAAAGATATTTGGTGGAATTTTCCAGTTATCGAGATGAAAACATCTGATACCGGTGCATTGGTTTCAATTAAGCCATAGAGGGTTCTGATGGGCAGTTGCCCCTCTCTTTGCTAGAGTATTTTCCATCTATTCGTTCTGACACTGGGAGCTAAGGTCTCTAGCCTGCTGCAAGGTTACTGCTTCAGAAATGGGGAGAAAAGCTTCCCAAATCTGCTGCTGCATCCCCTCTGCAGAGCATGCTGAAAGGTTCAGCTTGTATCTAAAATCAGGACCAAAAGTACATTTCAAAATAATGAATCCTTTTGTCCAGCAAAGTACTTGTTTCCACCAAATCCTCCTAAAAAAGTCTTCTAACAAGATAATTTACAGGCCTGGCAGTTGAGTGAGCAAGACCTGTAAGTGGAAAAATGCCTTTTATAAAACTTTACTCTGTCCTGAGCAAACTGGGAAAACAGTAACTTTCAGACAATAGCACATCTGGTATGACAACATGGTTCACAAAATCATTGTTCAGATAATGCAACAATAGAAAGACATGAACAGACTTTTGGCCTAGGGGTCAGCCCTACATTTGCCTGATCTAGACATTCACTGGTCAAGAAAAGCCAGTCCATACTCTGCCCTGTTTTCCCCAGTGCTACCCAGATGGTAAATCACTCATTTAAAAGAAATAAAATGTGAAGTTTATCATTGCCTCCTGGTCTCCAAGTTTTTAGGATTCCCTTGTTTGATTTCCACATTCTTTCCAAGAGACCAGAATTTTACTCCTGCATTTTTGAGAGGCCTTTTTACATTCACATACAGTTAATCAGTGCCATGAGAACTAGATCTCATTGCAGAGAGACCTGGACTGCAACAGGGTATGGAAACCCCAATCCTCATTCGCTGCAGAGTCTCTGCATTGTCCAGTATGTTTTCCCTTGTGGGCTTTTTTACCTAAACTCACAATCAGTATAAAACTTGACAATGTATTGTGGCCCTACCCACATCTCTAAATCAGTCTGTGTTCAGGAATTTCATCTCTTGCTTCTATTTAATCTGAGTCAGCAGCTGAATTATGTCTGTTCAATTTGTGTCCAGCAAGAATGACTTGTTAGGCTAACATTTTGTTAAGCATCCTTTTGGACAAGGTTGGCATAGAGGGTAGGATGACAACAACATTTTTTTGTTGCAAGAACATTAAAGAACATAATAAATTACATTAGCCATGTTCAGGTCATTTCTGCATATGATCCATAAAATTGCTCTTTAAAATAACTTCCAAGCAGGAATGTATTCGTTCACATTAGCAATGTGCTAAAGGGTATGGAAAATGAACTGAGACTCATATCGTCTCCTTCTACGCCAAACTGAATGTTCTGCCTCTGATGTGCAGCCTGTTTTTCCTGCTGGTAGTTTGCTTTGGGGGGGTATGAAAGGATGTTTGGAGTGCGGAAACATCAGAAAGGCAAGTCAGGGCTCCCAAAGTCAGGACTCTGAAAGCCTGTAGTGTCTGGGAGAGCTTTTCATGTTTGTCACGCTGGCTGCTGTTGTGCCTCCTGTCAATGGTCCTGCCAGGACCGTGCAACTCAGGGCCTTGCAACATGCTGCCTGTGAGTCTGTGGACTTTGATTTTGCTTCCCTCACCAATATGTCCCATATTTCATTGAGGATGGCTGAAGGCTTATTCTGTGCAAAGGGCTTTCTCCCATACACAGTGACAGCAAACAACAGGGTTCCTCAATAACTGCCTCTTCAACACAAAGCATAGATTCTTCAGCACAAAGCATAGATTCTCTTCTTCCATAGCAATGTAAAGCTACCCTCAGCACTTGCACTGAAAGACACTTCTATCCCAGCTCAGGTGGGAGACTGTCTTTTCCGGGCTTCTAAGCTTTGGGGTCTCCTTGATCTCCCATGTGAGGCCAAGGAATAAATGGGGTTTCAGCTTTGGTTGCGCAATTCTGTTCTGCAGCACTGCAACCCATGCTGAGATGAGCACCTCACCATTTTCACACACTCTTGAGTTTTCTTCTCAGTGCAGGCTCCTACCAAGTGACTCCAGCCCAGCAGGAGATGATGCTTCTTCTTCCCCTCAGCCTGCCATTGCATTGCATTGCTGGGGTCTGGTGTAGAGCAGGGGCAGGAGTAAGGACCTGAGACCTCCTGACCCGGGGTTTGACTGGGGCCCTGCCATGTGCAGGGAGGAGGGCTGTCTCAACATGGCTGCTGACAGCATCTCCTAGTCACCATGGTGGGGATCACAGAATCACAGAGCCACGGAAGGGCTGAGGTTAACAGGGACCTCTGGGGGTCATCTTGTCCAACTCCCTCCCAAGCAGGGCCTCCAAGAGGCAGTTGCCCAGGTGAGATGTGAGAGTGAGCTGGAATTAATTGCTGTGAGTGTTTATATTAGATAGTGTCTGCAAACTCTCTGCACTTAAAGGCAGCTAGTGGCTTCCAGACCAGTGTTAAACATCTTGCAGACAGTATTTATATGTGGTTTCTCACTTCCCCATCGTATGGGAACTGACACTGTAAGTTTGTGAATAATAAGCTCTTGCCACTCAAAGGAAAAGACTAGTCTTGTTTTCTCCTCCTCTAGGGTTGTGTGCAAGTACCTCCTATCTAAAATTATTACAGTATGGCTGCGTTTGAATCATGGGGTTTACTCTGCTAAAACAGTTGATTTTAGTTTCTTAAATTTAAATCTTACTTAAGCCACTTAAAATGCAATTGTAACTGATCATCTTATAAGTCAAGCTCCAAGTCCAATAGCTTATTTAATGAATCTAAAATAATTTTGGGACACTTTTATGTCTAAAATTTAATCTGTTTTTAAGAGAAAAGTTTTAAAAACAGTTTTAGATAAAGTCTTTATTCCTGAACATACTTTGTTTGAATGGAAATGGATAGCCTTTAGGTCATCGTACAGAGACAAGTATCTATGTAGTTTCTGAAAGGTACTTATAAAATTTGAACTAAAAGACTTCTAGCGACGTTTAAGAATTAGTATGGAGTGTGTAGATGTCCCAAGGTGGCAGTGTAGACAGCCTTTCAGTTGTTTTCTGTTAGACAAGGAAACCCTCTGTCCTGGGCAGACAGGCAGTGGAACAGCATTCATTTTATTGCGCAAGACCCTGGATCAGTGTTTCACACAGCAGCATCTGTCAGTTATGAAAAACAAAATGTGTAAGTGCAGTTATCTAGAGGGTCTCATGGCACAAAACAGATGACAAGATTAAACCTGTCACATTTTTCCTCTTATGAGGCCAAAGAAAATCAGACTGAACTTTAGGTATGAGACAGTGGAAAGGAACGCATCTACTCCAGCATCCTTTGAGGACAGTTCTAAATGGTGTTCCCCTGCAGGGCTGGCGCAGTGTTGAGGAGCTATTCTTCTGTGTCATTCGTGCTTTGCTGTCTCCCCCTGAAAAAATCAGTATCTTGTGCACACCAACTTCTGACCCAAGAAATCCCCTCTCAAACCGAGGGAAGAACCAAGGCCACTGCTTTGGATAGCCCCAATAGACTCAGCTGCCTAATCTTGTTTCTGTGCCACCTCATCTTGATCCTAGGGATCTTTCCCTTTACATCAGCACCACTGAGCCTGACTGCATCTGTTGACCTGTGTCCAGTTTGGGCAGGGCAGCCATTGACTCCATGGAAAAGGTTCAGCAGGTGCCAAAGAGATGACAAGGGTGCTGGAGCGCAGCACATCTGGAAATAGGCAGAGAGAAAGGCCTTTGTTCAATCTGGAGACAAGAAATGAAAGGAGGACTCTTTTGGATGTCTTCAACTGCCTTGGACAGGGGGAACAGAAAGGAAAGAGCCAGACTCTTCTGAGAGGTGCACAGGGACAGCACCAAAGACACTCACCAGAGACCAAAGAAGCCCGTTCTTCTGCAGGAGGATGCTTGACCGAAGAATAGAGACCCAGAGAAGCCATGAGATCTGCACTCCTGTCGATCTTCCCAGCTCTACTGGACAAGGCCTGGACCAGCCTGATTCAGCTGACACTCCTTTAGGCTCCACAGGTGGTGATGGGCCAAGTGGTGGATCATAGACTACCAGAGGTCCCTTGTGAATGAAATTATTCTGCAATACTATCTCACAGCTTCCTGAACACTGCTTCAGCTCTGCTCATTGTCCTGAAATAACCCTCTGCAAGAAGTTAATATTCCAGACCTAAAAGGGGTAGTAGTCGATGTGCTGGCTGAATTGTTGCCTTGAAGGACAAATATAGGCAAAAGGAGATAATTTGTTGTGAGGCTTCTTCACCCTGAAGCTGTAGTACTGGTGCCAATCACTCTGGCCTCAGGTAATCAAATGTATTTCCATTGCGTGTTCTTCATCAAACTATGATCACTGAATTTATCCTGATTTCAGAAGTTAGTAGTGTTTTAAAAAAGAAACTTTTAGTATGTCATGTTACAGCCCAGCAAGTAAAGTGGGATTCATGCAGGTGCAAAGACTCAAGAAAGCCTTACAGGAGGAAAGGGAGTCTGGGGCCTCTATGAGTAAGCCTAGATGATGCCTTGGCTACTGGAGAGGGGTAAGAAAAGTTGATGGCAGAAACTGTAGTAGCAGCACGAGGTACAAGCAGGTGGAAAGGGCTAATGGCCTGTTCCAGGGAGAAAAGTAGCACAAGATGATCTTTATGAAGGCTTTGCAAGGAGAGGGACAGAGCTGAAATCTAACATGGGTAATATGCTTTCAGTTTGTCAAAAAAGGGGAATACTATCAGCTTGGGCTGCTGAAAATATGAAGGTTCTCCAGAGGAAATCAGCACAGAGCTAAGGGATAACATGTTCCTCTTTACAGATAGCTCTTCTAAGAAATAGTGTGTGGTTTATGTCTAGATCTGGGACTTTGGAATTATTTTTTATTTGCTGGGTCTGGGCCTTGTGTCCCAAGGTTTGCCTTGACTTCCCTAGTAACAAAAGCTCAATGTGCATGCTGAAAAAAATGAACTGTGATGTTTTCCTAATGAGACGCTGAAAATACAGCCTTTGTATTCCTCTAGCATCCAGCTTCACAAATATGTCCATTGTTTCTGCTTGTTGTCTGCCTGTTGCACTGAAAATACTGGAAAAAAATCCAGTGTTGTAGTTGCAGAGCTCTACTTGGGAATCCAAGAGCCCTCATACCTCAGCTCCAAATTTCTACATGGCTATGACAGTTTTTCTGTCTGCATTTTTGTTTTGTTATCTGTATGAAACATCTTCTTGCTCCTTTTAAATGTACTGAGCTTCCATAAAGACTTAGCTTCTTCAGGAGCCAGGACTCCACCATTAACATCTCCTATCACTATAGTCTAAATATGGTGCTGCACTGGTCACCATAGAAATACCTTGTCACTGTGAGTCTTCCATGCATTTCTCATCATGCAAAAAACAATTCTCAATTTTCTTTTTTAAATCTGAACTGAGGTAGTCTAACCCACAAATGTCTTGGCATGATCACACTATTAATCACTGTCATTGCTTTGTAGGAGCCTGGCATCTCAGTTTATCCTCTGTTTGCAATTTGCCTCTTGATACAGAGGCTAACTAGGGAGCAGGGAAGAGAGAAATGTGGGACAGCACCTTCCTTGCCCTCAAACTCTTGCCCACTCGGGGCTGCAAAAGCCTGTGGAAGTCTTACGCCACTGAAATAATTCCGCAGCCTGCAGATGCTTCCCCATGTGCTTGGAAATGCGGCACAGATGGAGCTGTGCTGTCAGTGGGAATTACATACCAGGGGAGAGTGGCTACGTACAAGAACGCTGTCAGTGTTTAAACCCACTCGCTGGAGGCAAGTGGGGCGAGTGGGAGGAAGAGAACATGAGGAAGAGCTGTGACATCCCAGCTCTGGGCTGGGGTCCTGTCCCAGACAGGGAAGCACAGCTTGAGAGGCTGTCTTCTTTCTTACCGCTGGAAACCCACAGTGGAAATGAATTTCTCAGCACCTCTAGGAAGGCCATAAATGGGGGGGAAAGTAGATTTTTAATGAGGGAAAGACAGTCAGGAAAAAAAGTCATGCCATGTGTTTTTTCTGCTTGCACAGAGAGTGAGTTACAATCCAGAGACCCAAAAGTATCAGATCAGGTCAAATGGAAGTAACTTCTGCCTTTCCGTACTGTTCCCTGAGAGCTGTTTCTTCACAGCTCCTATTTTCAGGGCACAGTAAATCCTGCATGCTGCACCACTTGAAGGCTACACATGCTACCAAATCAGGATGTGCCGAAAATCTTAGCAAGAGAATTTATCCTCCTCGAAGAAGACATGCACTATTCTGTATTCAGGAGAGTTTCTGCATTTTCTGTGTCCATCTGGTGCTAGATATGGGGTTAATCAGGAGGAATTACTTTTGAAGCGACTTACAGAAGTGTAGGTCTCTTAGCTCTTGCAGAATTTTTTTGTTGCTATATTATTTTAACTATAGTTGAGCATTATATATTTTTTAGATAATATAGTAATGAAGCTGGTATTATTAGCCAAACAGGCTATTTTAACAAAGTGCTGGATGGCTGCTCAGTCTGCCAATACTATAATGACACTGAACTCTGGAAAGAGGAAATCACCCACATGGGAACTGTATATTGTAGCATGCAGCAAATCTTTGAATTACCCCATGTTATATGAGCCAAGCTGAATCTTTAAATAAATAGGTGTAGATTAACTACTGGAGATTTATCTTCAGTAACCGATTCAATTCTAACCTGCAGCACTCCACAGATTTCTCTTTGCCAGGGATGTGGGCTCCACAGTGGGACCTGTTCCCACCCTCACCTATACTCCACCAAAATGAAACGTCCTCTTGTAGGAAGCTGCTGGGGGGGCCAACGCTAAATGAGGAGGCTAGAACAGTTGTAGTCTTGTGCTTGGGTGGTCTCAACACTGTCCATGCAATAGCCCATTGAGCAGACTGCCCACTTCAGTAGACTGGAGATAAGTGTGAAGGTTTGACACTCTCTTTACATATAATGGAAATTTCATTTAAATGTCTTAAGCACAGATTTCAGTACAAAACTTTGGATTCACAAACCAGTTTACGTTGACGTTGGTGGCTGAACCTGATTTCACAGATGGCTAAAGCAGCCATATAATTGGTGTTAGTCCTGTTAACTGCTCACCTTCTCCAAAGTCCTTCACTGTCAGCCTGTTTATCCCAGGTTAACAGTGAGGACTAACTCTCACAAAAGATCAGAACAGTGCCAGTAAGTCAGCATCTGAAGTACAAAGAAAGGAGAAAAAGTTTAGGGAAAAATCCAGGCTTTCAAAACAGGCTAGTACAATGGTTGGTACTTCAGAACTGCTTGCAGTTTTAGTCAAGTGGCCTAAGTGATCTTGTTTGTTCTCAGAGAAACACGGCACTCTTGCATTCAAGCCAAAAACTTTAGGGAACCTAGTATGGGGTTTAAGAATGACAGCAGGTTGCTAACTTTTGATTCTTGTTAAAAAAAAAAAAAAAGACCAAAACATTTCAAAAGTGACTAAAGGTATTGATGTAAGAAAACAAAACCGGATGCTTGACTTTCAGAGTGAGCATATAATACTTCCTGTACTGCACCTCTTCAAAACACACCACATCATTAGTCACTGGTAAACATCATCTTCCAAGTTCATAGAAGGGATAAATATGTTCCTGCCCATGACTGGGGACATCAGCAGGCTAAGATTCATTAATTAGCACTGCCTTTTCCTCAAGGAAAATGACAGCACTTCTAAATTTTATCTGTAGTTTTCATAATGTGTAGGTGATTGGCCTGACTCATTAACCCTGGGGGGAGATTGTTAATCAGTGGATGACTGCTATGTGTGCCACAAAGCCATGATTCAGATTTGCTCCTTTGTGGGAATGCCTGATTGAAATAAATTGCATGGTTTACATTAAGCTGTAGTCTTCTCATTTTGATCTTTGTTTTCCTAAGAAACATGGCTTATGTAAACAGTCTCTGTCTTCTCTCTGCCTTCCCAAAATCTTTGCTTTCTTTTGCCAGTCTCAGAAAAAAATCGTCAATAAAATAGTCACATCAGCCTCTAATTGTCACAGGGTTTGTGATAGCAGGTGACTTGGTCAAGAGACACCACATTACTGTAGCACTCTTGAGTGAAAGGGTTGCCGTCCTTACTGAACCTGTCTGGAAGAAGGGTGTGGGAGCCAGGGCTTCACCTTCCTCTGTTACACCCAGTGAGTGCATGAGAGCAGGAGGCAGGTTCTCCTCCTGTGCATCTTTGTGGCCACTACAGAAGTTTTTAGATATGCAATTACGGATCTCCAGATGAATTACTTGCATTGTTTCTATTCAGACAGTCAATTTATTTCTATTTTTAGTTTTGCTGTAAATAGTTCTTCTACATCCCAGTATGCAGTTACTGAACAGGACAGGAATTGCAGGCATGAAGGGGACTAAGAGGAGGTTCACAGACTTTATCCAAATCTTAGGATTCTTCAGTATAAACTACTGTTAAAAATTATCTTAGTCTTAAGCTTGCAAATACTGCAGGGCTTTGTACACAGAGCTGGACAAAGGCTAGCTGAGTGCCCCAACCTGGCAATTCCTTAACTAAAGCTGTTTAAAAGAAATCTGAAAAAGCTCAACCCAGAAATCCCTGGGCTTTATAATGGCTGTCTTTTAGAAGAAGGCCCACATGCTAATGTCCTTGCAAAACTGGTTGTAAATTCACAGGTTCAACTGTATCTTAGTGCAGTGTACCTTGGTTGGGAAGTAAAAGAGAAAGCGGTGCACCAGTGTCAATTTGGAAACACAATCCAAATCCAACAAGCCAGGTGGCTTTAGGTCACGGCACATAACCTTGTGCCGCTGCCACATAACCTGCAGGCCTCACAGGTCACAAGCCAAACAGAAGGGGGACCCCCCATTTCATTTTGCCTGCAAATGCTTTCAATCTGCATGCAAGAAAGGGGGGCCTTTGTGGTATGGATACACAAAAGTGATAAATGGGGAATCAGCTTTTATGTATGGGTTCCACATTTTCCGTAAAACGTAAGAAAAAAACAAATCCAAACCTCATATGCTGTCTCATCCATTTTCTCTCTTCCTCCCTCTCCTCCCCTTCTACAGACCTTCACAACAGTTTGTATTAACTCTTTCCTCTCTTCTCTGCAATATTCTTCTTTCCCTTAGTATTAATTTGTGCTTGTTTTTCCCTGATTAGCTTGCCTAGTAGATCTCAGGGTATGCATCTCCCAGCCTCCCAATGCTCCTCTTGCACAGCCCGTTGCTCTACTCATGGGTGTTCCTCCTCACTCCCTGCAGCCATGGGCCCATTAATTTGCCACTCCTCCATGTCTCTGCCTCCTTGCAGTCCTTATCATTTGTCTCCTTTGCCCCTTCCTCCTTAGTCTACTGTGGCTTTGCCCACTTCTTTCTTTCTGTCTTGTTCCTCATCAGTGGCTGCACTCCTGACCTCTCTCCAGCTTTCCTCCCTTCTTTCTAGTTAGCAAGTGCTCCTTATCTCCCCATGGAGAAATCCAGATCCAACCTACAGTTTTTCACTTGTTTTGGGTTTATGTGACAAGGTTTTGGTAGCAGAAGGGCTGTAGGAGGGCATTTGTGAGGAGAGGCCAGGGCTGCTCTGTACCAGACCCACCAAAGGCACAGCTGAGCCCCTCAGCCAAGACGGTGGTAACTTGGGGAGGAAGTAGTTAAGAAAGGGCAAAAATGGCATGAAGGCAATGAAGGAAAGGAAAATAAAAAGTGTGAGAAACAGCCCTGCAGACACCAAGGTCGGTGAAGGAGAGGGAGGGAGGAGGTTCTCCAGACACTGGAGCAGAGATTCCCCTGCAGCCTGTAGAGCCGACCATGGTGGAGCAGGTTGTCCCCTGGTGGCCCAGGGAGGACTATGGTGGAGCAGATATCCACCTGCAGCCTGTGGAGAACCCCACACTGCGGCAGGTGGAGATACCCTGAAGGAAGTTGTTGCAGCCTGTGGAAAGCCCATGCTGGAGTGGGCTCCTGGCAGGAGCTGCGGCCCATGGGGGATCCACACTGGAGCAGTCTGTTCCTGAACGACTGCACCCTGTGGAGAGGACCCATGTTGGAGCAGTTTGCGAAAGACTTTATCTCATGGGAGAACACCATGCTGGAGCAGGGGAACAGTGTGTGGAGAGAGGAGCAGCAGAGAGGAACTATTTTGGACTGACAACAACCCCCATTCCCCATTCCCTTGCATGTGTGGGGTGAGAGGAGGTAGAGGAGTTGGCAGTGAAGTTGAGCCTGAGAAGAAGGGGTAGGGTGAGGGGAAAGTGTTTTACTCTTGTCTTTGTTTCTCATCATCCTACTCTATTTCTAATTGGCAATCAATTTACATAATTTTCACCAATTTGAGTCTGCTTTGCCTATGATAGTAACTGTCAAGCAAATTTCCTGTCCTTATGTTGACCCACAAGCTTTTCCATCTTATTTTCTCACCCTATCCTGTTGGTAAGGGGGAGCAAGAGGGCAGCTGGGAGGGAGCCTGGCAGCTGGCCAAGATCAAACCCACATATCACTCTTCACTGGGTGTCCTCCCTTGCCCACTTCCTTTAAGTGGACTGCCAGCCCTCTGCAATCATGCATTTTTCTTCACCACAGATGTCCTCCACACTTTCCTCAGCACTATTCTCTTCTTTGTCCCCAGCACCTTCTGGTACTTCACTGCTTGACTGCTGATTTGCCTGTTGGCTGTGGGGCCCCATCACTGTCCCATTCTGACAAGGCACTGCAGGTCTAACTGTGTGGGTATGTCCACGCTCAGGCTGTCTCTCACTGTTAGTTCTCTGCCCTAGCACATCCAGGAACTATCTGCCTTCTGAGGTCTGGTTTCAGCTTCACCTTGGCGTCCACCCTGCCTTCTTTGATGTAACAAAATCTCCCTACACTATCCCCACTCACTATAATCCCATGCTCACACCTATTGCTTACTTTCCTCCTGCTCCCCTGGGTAGTGGCTGCGTTACTGCACCCTTAGACAGTAACAGCCAAGGACAGAGGAAAAGGCATCACAGCAGCTTCTCCTGGCCACTACGGGAGGTAATATCTAGGGGCAATCTTGCTTGTTACTGACTGCTCTGTCAGGAGAAACCAATTATGGGCAAGGTGACACCACCCTGTGAGGACAATCTCATTGTGGTCACGACTGGGCTGGATTATCTTAGGGAAACAGATGAAAGTGTTAACCAACCTCTGTGTTTCCCATACCACATACATATTCAGGAGTTCTTTAGCATCAGTGAGGCAGAAGACCTCAGCCTCCTGGGCAAAGAGTGATCATAACACTTCTGCATTAGAAATAAGGGCAGTAATTTTCCTAGGCAAAAAGAAACTTGGTTTGCTCATCCTTGAAAAATAGCTTGTTGCTTTGAACTCCCGTCTAGTGAGTACTGTAAACATGTCAGCTTGGCTAGTCCTTTCAGGACAATGCAGGACATAAATAAGGCAATGCATCAAGACTGATCTATGATGGAATGAAATAGTGCATGACCTAACAGTGCATAACTGCTGGGAGGAGGGAAGACTCCTCATAGCATCTTTCCTGGCAAAATGATGTTGCCACCAGAAAAAGTGGGAAGAAGACACAGAGATTCTCTTTTGTAGGGGGGAGGGAAGGTTGATGCAGTGGAGGAGAACTGGGAAATCGTCTTGTTTGGATCACTAATCCCTTGGAGATGTCTCATCACTTGGAGATCTCATCACTTTGAGATGTCTCTTGGCCCATTGGTGAGGAAAATGTTCTGTTACAATCCTCTGTATTTCATTTGGCAGTTGCCAAGCCCTCGATAAGTAATAACCTGTGAGCCTTTTCCATATCTGTTGGCAATATTACTATCTTCCACCTTATTAAGCAGACTAAGTGTCTGTTCTAAGGCTGCAGTTTCCAAGTAAGCTTTCAGAACTCCAGTTTTCAGATCTGTCATTGGAGACACAGGCTTGTCAGCAGAGCCTCCCAGTAGTTCAGAACTCATTTTTGGACATGGTTTCTACTACCTCCTGACCTGCTTGGTTTAGCATATGTTTCTGTTGGACTTCAACCTTCTCCCCATGGCTTCTAGCTATGTCTGTCCCTTTGTGATTTTACTGATATGTTATTTTTCCAGAGAAGTCCTCACAGCTGTCAGTGGAAACACTGGTGCCTGCCTTCACAGTCAGTAATACATAAACTGCCAGAAAGTCTTGTGGTTGTGACAGCTTGTCCAGGTTGCCTATAGTGTGCAGTGGATGGTTCTTTCTAAATTTCTTCTTGAAGGCTTGGGGTGACATGCATTAACAGATACACCTCTTGCTGATCAGCCCTAGGTCTCTGTACCATTTGAGGAAGCATTTTTTGTTCTCCTACTTTATCTAAAATCTCACTCAGAGTTGACGCATTACAAATTATTTTAATTTGTTTCCTTGTCCTAAGGATAATAAAGCCTAGGAAACGGAGGGAAACCCATCTATAGCCTGCAAAGATAATCCTTTTCTCCTTAAACCCGATTCTATTTGCAGAACTATGAAGCTTGATCTGGGGTCTTGGAGCACACAAACTTACAAAAACAGACCTCTTCTTTCAACCTGAAATACATGCATTGAAGCAAAGCTGTACTTGAAAGACAATGAGGCTGAGAAACTTCAGCTTGTGTTCTGCCCAAGAATATTTCAAAAGCATTTTATATTGAAGCGGATGATAACATATCTAGCATCTGACCTGTGACCTAACATGTCCACTGACAATTGTGCTCCCATTCAAAAAGACCAGCAAGTGCTGACTCTGCACAACTGCTTTTGAGGGTGAAGCTGAAGCATCCTTAAGGAACTGTTGGGTATATAACTTGTTGATGCAGTGGCAAGCAGAACTTGGCAATGCTCTGGCTGCAACCAAAGTATTAAATAAATGTAATTTTCCTTGATTACAAGTCATTGTACATGTCCATGAAAACATAGAGTGGTGTGCAAATGTGGTATCCTCTAAAGCAGAATTTAAGCATGACGAAAATAGGGAAAAGTCAGGAAGAAAGCAAAAGAGAAATGTTTGAAATAAAAAGAGTAAGTGTGGCATTGGTTTTGAGGTGTGCATTACTTAAGAAGATGTTTGGCCTCATTTATAATATTGTGTGTTAGAGTTCAGGGAGTGGATTTTAGGAAACTTGTCCATGATTTGGGTGTGGAACCTTATTTTTCCAGTGGTGCAGACAGAAAATGTACAACTACTCAATAATTTAAATATAAAACCCACAATGATTTTTTGTGGCCTTGAGTAATATATCTCCCTGCAGGGCTGACATGAGCAAGCAGACAGCATTGATGGTTCTGCCTAGGGCAATATTCTGCAAGTGATGGCAAATATGGAGATGTCTGGCTGTGGGTGTATGCAGATGAAATAGTGGCTGCCCCTGCCTTCCAGCTGTCGACCCTGATTCTGCACCAGAGGTGATTTTCCCCTTAGCAGAGATGGCTGATTGACATGCCTATTTGTTTACTAGTTACTAACTTTACTGACCTAAACTAGGAAGCTATTCAGAAAGTGAGCAATGTGTGTTGTTCTCATAGGTTATGAGTAGGGGCCAAGGTTTAGCACAATTAAAGCTCTTTGTTAGGAGAATAACCATTTTTAAAAAAACTTTTATATGGTTAGGCATAACCTTGAGCTAATCTTGTCTCCTAGATACAGACAGAACTATTATTTTTTGTTATGTATTTAAATGTCCGAAGTAATACTCGTAAATAAAGAGTTGGGCAGGTACAAAAAGGGGGTAAAACGGTACCACCTTGAAAATTAGACTACTGCATCTAAACTGTATTTAATATTTTAAAAGCAACTTTTATCCTTTTTTATCGTTCACTTTTGTTTCATTTTCTTGGTGAATTAGGTGGTAGATGGTAGGGTCAACACATAGTATTCCTATGTGGCAATCAGCTGTTTTCTGTTTTTCCCTCATTCTTCATAGAATGAAACATTTTCTGACTTAAGAAGAAAACTGGGACCCACTTTCTAGCCTGTGAAATGCTAAGCTGGTGTGATTTTTACTTCATGTCTGAGCTCACAAAATACATTATTTCTGATGTTCTGGCCAACCATTCTTCTTAGTAGGGACAATTATTCCTTGTAGTGTTTTGAAGGTATAGTTGGAATCCGGACTCCCGCTTACTGGTCCACCAACCCTGCAAAACTCCAAGGATGGTCTGACTCTGTGGCCCATGTATTTTTAATCTTGCTGAGTCCTAAAAATTGAAGTACTTTCAAAATGTCACCTAGGACAAAAATGGCATGCTAAAGAGTGAAGCAGATTTGACTGGTAGGGTTCAAGGTGGAGGCAGTATATTTGTCCATTTAATTGTTAGACATAAAAATCCAGAATTCCTCTATCTCCCTCTTTCTGCAGTTCAGGTGTTCCAAAATTATGTTTTATGTCCTAGCAGTAGTATGCGAACAATTTCAGAATAGTATTCTGCCCCAACAGAGTGCAGCCTTCTCCCTCATGCTGGCTTACTAGTACCTCAGAAAAGCTTGGAAATCTTTAATCAGACCAGTGTTGTCACTTCAGACAGGGTGAATGAAAGATCACTCACTCTTCCTCCTCATCCGCCAGCTGAGAGGTGGAGGAACAGAAGAAGCAGAAAAGTCAGAATGATAGAGGAGATCTGGGGAAACACTGAGATTTCCATTTGGGTGTGTCTCAATTGCTGGTCTGCTGTTTGTTTCCCTGGGAGAGATCGTCCTTTCCCTGTCGGGTACATGGCAGCAGTGCTCTACTGGACTCGGCAACCAGAGAACCTTAAATGCAAGCTTCCAAGCATGACAGTTGTGTTGCCTCTGCAAAAAACCCTGCAGATTTCTCCATGCTTGTGCTAGGGGAAAAAGATTTCCTCTTGCTCCTTGCCTTCCCTGCCAAGTCATTGGAGCCCTTGAGGGTTCAAGGAAGGCTCAAACTCTGCAGGCCATAATGCTGCAAATAGGTTCACGGGATGACTGGACCTTGTACTTAATTACCTCTCACTTGTCTCTCTGTTTTCAGTTAATGTTTTTCTTAAAGAAAAAGGAGAAATACTACACAGTAGTAGGTGACGAGGAGGTGGAGGAACTAGGGAAAGATTTATGACTAGGTTCTTTGGTAATGAAGAGTAGTGCTGTCCAAAAACTTTCAGTGTTAATATCTACAAGAGATTTTCCTTGACTTCAGATGTCTAAGACTGCCTTTGGACAGTCATCCCACAAAAGTATTGTCTTCAAGACACTGATATCCCATCCCAAAGAAATAGCTACTGTGGGGACTTATATTCACCTTTAAACATTTCTCTTTGTCTCCAGGCTACATCTCTTCCTCTTTCCCTGGTAAAGTAGTAAGTATGAACTATTCCAAAAGTAAACACTATAAAAGCAGGCCACTTTGATTACCCTGTGAGACAGGATCACAAAGATTGACCACAAAGAAATTGGCTTACAATAAACTGAAGTGCCTTGTCTTCACTGGAGGAAGGTGGAGTTATTTTTCACTGGACCTCATTACTTAACTGGAGGTTGTATTATAAAAAGTGCTTTCTAGATGTGGGTACAGCTCTTCATAAGTCCAAGTCACTGTCAAACTGGTTTAAGACATCCTGTTTCCCCTCCACATATAAATATCTGAATCCTTTCCAGTCCTGAGAACCTCTGCCTAAAGCTGAGTGTCTCACATCCTCCTGCAGAGCTTTGTGGTAAATAGGTGGTGGTGTAAGAAAGATACTTTGAGAAAGGCTGTGAGAACCACCTATGTGATGCAGACCCTGCTAATGCATGGGATGGCTCAGACTGTATCCTGTGTGTCACTCAGCACAGCAGGTCTCACATGGAAGCCCTGTATCCCTTTGGACACAGTCACAGAGGGAAGTCATAGACCACCCCATCTAGAGCTGTTCCATTTCAGCACATGGTTCCCCATGCCTGAAAGTGCAGCCTATTCTTGCCACACTCCAGTCCAGCCATCTGATGCAGCTTTTCGTAACATAGCTCTTTTCATAATGGACTATGAGTATTTCCTCAGATTGAGGTGGCTATTTGTCGTGCCTGGTGCAGTAAGAATATGCCAGTCTCACAAATAGGTATGATTACAAGTTGAACATATGAATTCCTGAGGTGTTGATGGTAGTAAATGAGTCTTCTTGAGTTTCCTTTTCTCCCTTTGTCTCTCTACTAATTCCTAGATCAACAGCATGCTTCACCTCAAAAGTTGGAGCAGCATCTTGAAACATTTGCCTTCTAGTACATCAGCAGACACTACTATTGACATTGATCTGACAAGCTTTAGCATATTATCAGGATGTCTCCATATTTTTTCTGCCATAAGAAAACTGATTCTAAAATACTTCTTTACAAATCTTACTGTGGTCTTTCCTGATCCATAGCCAACTCTGTGTGGATGAGTTACCATGTGAGCAGACTTACCAGGGAGAATGCTTTCCAATAGTGAACTGGACATCGTTCAGATACTTACAAGACAATTTATAAATGTCTTGTAATAGCATTGTGCAAAAAGCTATAGGAGAACCTTGCAAACAAATGGAAAGCTTAGGGGGGAAAGTCTAAGGAGGCTCAAAAAGAGCCTAAAAATGAGTCTATCAAAGGCCACAGGAATCCTTGGCCATGCTTGGGATCACAGCATGGGCTATATGTATCTTTCCATGGAAGAAAGGATGTGCCACTTCAGCCCACAAGACAACAGGTGATGTAGATCTCTAGTTATTGTAGAGAATATTAATTGAAACTTGAGGATAAAGCTGTTGTTATTGAGATTATTATAGTAAGCAGCAAAAATGGTTTGTGCTGATTGAGCCTATGTAAGAAAAGAAAAACAGATGTTTTGATTTTAAAGTTGTGTTTTAAAAGATATTATTAAGAAACTTGAAGCAAGTTTGTCTTTAGAAATGGAGAACCACCTAGTAGATCAAAATTAAGTGAGAAGATATAACTGGAATTAGATAACCAGGGGAGTTCAGAAAGGGAGAAACAAAAAATGTAGAAAAGTAGAGGGGCACAGTACACATAAATCCTACAATGCAGTGATTCACCCTAGAGCAAGGGAAATTCCATTGAGACCTGATCACAGTAAATGTGAAACTATAATTAGATGCTTGCAAAAGCAAATCAGGATACAAGAATCAAACATAGCTGCTATATCTGCAGGAAGAGATGGAAAACTTGATTGTGACCTGTCAGAGATGATCTCTGTGGGCTAAAACGTTTGAATTTTTCACTGAAATTACTTTAGTCCCAGAAGTGAGGGCTATTGTCACCCTACAAAATACAGTTGCATATGATTGCTAAACTGTTTCTGTCTTGGCAATCTACATAGAAGCAACTGGTGATTTTATTAAGTTCACTTATAACAAAATCCTGATAAAGGCCTTTTTGAATCAGGACAGTTTCTTGGAAGATGCGCTGGAAGCTAGATTCCCAGAAGTAAAAAATAGGCCAAACTGCCGTGCCCCATTCCTCCCCCCCCCC
>Ga0065711_1004305_pt1 | contig 24115 bp, 21 predicted proteins | sample Hoacrofraction12_FD_59098 | JGI IMG/M metagenome (GOLD analysis project Ga0065711, IMG submission 59098) | Hoatzin crop microbial communities from Cojedes, Venezuela - Epithelial fraction 12 v2 (version 2) | ecosystem: Host-associated > Birds > Digestive system > Esophagus > Crop | place... | reverse complement strand
CCCCCCCCAAGGAAAATATGGCTGAAGTAATCTATCTGTATTGCAGTAAACCTCTGAAAGATTGTAACAGAAGAATTTATAATTCAAGCAAAGCCAATAGGAATAAATAAAGTGAGTTTAATGGAGAAGTGGCTAATGGAATGCAGACAACAGGCTTACACTGAAAGAGGCACTGCTGGGCTAGTAGGATGTTATTACTGGAGTTAATCAAGTCTTGATTTAATATCTTTATGAAAAGGCTATGGCACAAAATATAAGAACAGCAGACTTAATCTGTATGATGACAGAAGTTGGAAGTCTTTGTAAATACAAAGTACAATTGGCTTCTTGCATAGAAAAAAGTGGGTGAATCCAATTGGTTTAAGAAGTAGTTCAAGGAGTTTAAGATTATAGTACATAAGTGTCCTCATTTTAGTTACAATGGTTTCCATTTGTAAGTTTCTCTCCCCTTTCCTCCTTTTTCCCTTCCCTTGATGGGGCGGGTGGGGGTTAACGGAAAGCATCTGCCACTTTATTTATTGGGTCCCTGCTTTAATGGCGACAGTAAGGTAGCAATAAAAACTTCTGCTATAAATTTGGAAGTTCATACTCTGAAGAAAATGAAGAGAATCTAGAGCTGTTTGACACAGGGTAGCCAAAAACCAGTAATGTGGCTTGTGAATAGCTTTGAAAAGGGACAAAAGAAATTTTAAAATATATTTCAGGTCGATTTCCAGAAGAGAAAAGAGATTGTTTTAAAGATGTTCTATAAAGCACTGGTCAGATCTCACCTGGAGCAGTTTGTATCATCTTGGTTAAAAAGTACTTCTGAAAGATGGATTCAAACTTACACTAGTTTAAAGGAGTAAAAAAAAATTTCTAGTATTTCTCCTACAAAGGAAACAGAGAGCTGAGCTTACCTGTATAGAACCTGAGATACTAAAATTACCCTCTATAAAATAGTGCAGAACAGACAGAAAGTAGGGTGAAGAGGTGTTAAAGAAACATTGGCACAAGCCCAAATTAGTACATCCAGCTTGTACTTCCAGATAATCAGACAAATTAAATTTTATAACAACATTCTACTAGACTTTTTGTTCCCACTGATTCAAATTTTTTCAGATAGAGGTTGCTAGAGTTATGAAGAAGAGGGTGTGATGCTCTGCCTACAAGCGGAGGCAATGACTCCTCTAAGAGACTCTCTAGGAGTGACCTTGTTTGGCTGCATTCTGACTTTTTCTCCCCAGCTCTCAGCATCACATCACCCCAACCTCAGATTTGGCTTACCCTATAAAGATGACAAGTATGTCCATTTCAAAGGCAGTTACCTATGAAGTTTAAGTAACAAGCTCTAAGGGAGAGTGAGGGAGATAACTGGGAGAAGAACCATGGCAAGTCAAGCCAGAACCTCGTGTTGTAGCGTGGCAATGACTGCCATTTTGTGGCCAAAGGCGCGGAGAATGCTGTAGCCTGGTCTGCTCCACGAACAGCAAGCGACCTTTAAAGATCCACTAGTTATTTGGGGAGGAATGGAGAGAGCAGGAAATGGAGGTTGACACTGTGGTAACAAGACTTGAATAGAGCTGCTCAAGAGAGACAATGTAAACAACCCTGAGCAAACTGAACCACTATTTTAATCTTTTTAACATTTTAATCACTTCAAAAAAATCCACAGGCACAGACTCAGGTGTGCATTTATGACAGTTCTATTAAACCGATGAAGAAAGAGGAGTTGCTTCTCGGATTTGCTCTTCCCACTTAGCACACAATTACTAGTACCTCTTGAATGAGCCTTTAGTTAAATCCACAATGTAATGTCTAGTTTAAGCTTGTACCTTGCTTAGCATCACACTATGAATGCTTGCCTTTTTGCTGCGATAATGGGGAAGGCAAAGTGATATCACACTTGTTATACACAAAACACGGCCCCTCTAATTTTTAAATGAACTTTCCTTCACAACCTCCCATGTGATAAACCTTTTAAAATTTACTTTAGTTCTTCTGTATACTAAACTCTAACAGTGTTTGCTGATCCAGTGCAAGATCAAACACAAAGTACTCTGATCAGAGGCGTGTCAAAATATTAAAGAACACAGTGACAGCTTGTACCGCTTTATCAGTTAAAACCACATTATACATCAACTACAACCTGTCTGGCTTGCGCATTTGATTAAATTTCCTATTCAGCAGTGACTCATTCGTATTCCATGCTTGTCTGAATGACAAATTGAACATTGTGTTGTACTGCTACAAGATGTGTTAATAAACAGTGCTGGAAAGACTTGATCTGAAAGGTGCCGCACCAATGCTGCTGCTAGAATAGAGGTTGATCTCAAAGCTGCAAAGCACTGCTAGCTGTTTTCGAGCCAGCGGCTCGCACCTACAACCAGAAACCTTCTCAAAAGGTTGGCAGAAGTGGTCTGACTGTACAGGAGAGCGGAAGAGTGCACACAATACGTTTCTTCATTGCAATGTTGCTAGTGCAAGCATGCTGACCTGCCGAGGCCATCCTCCGTTCCTCCTAGCTGTTAATGGCTGCAGAGTAAAGCCCCACTGCTCCCTTTTCCCGCTCCCTACAAGGAACAAAATGCCAAGCTTCATAGTAGACTGGAGTTGGAAAAATTAATTCTCTTTCTCCATCAGACAGAAAGATGGAGCATGCATACGTCACCTATTTTCTCTGTGATTTCCTTACGTTTCAAAGAAAAAAAAAATCCCTAAAATAAGGCAGCTTCTTAGTGCCAGTGGAATCAGTGAAAGATACTCTGCCTGTTCTATCTGCTATGCTATGTGGTTTTGCAACTATGTCACCTTATTCACAGTCACTAACTGCACATATAAAGCAAACTCGTTTTTCTTAAAAAGTGTTTATGTAAGTATCTACATGATAAGTAGTTTTACTCTTTATTTCATTTATATTTGAAAATAATTTTGCTGAATAAAGCCTTGATTTTGCTTATGAAAAACAATAATACTCTTAAGGTATTTTTTGTGTGCTTGGTGATTGCTCAATCACGGCATTAAATCTAGTTGCCTTCTTTCCAATGTAAAATCTTTCACTTTAACAGGATTTATTTGAACAATGAATTAGTTATTTTTGGATATATATAGAATAAATGAGATTTAGGACTTCAGTAAAACAGCAACTATATTTTCATCATACTTTCTGATTATTTTAGCTGCTGCAAGGCATAAGATGCTGAAATAGCAAAAGATGTCCTCTTTATACTTACTGGTCTGCTCATTTATCTTTTTTTTTAAAAAAAACTGCATAACTCTAGAGGCTAGCAAACTGATCAGTGAAAGAGTGAAGGTACACACATCACACTGACAACAACAAAGAATGCAGAAGCACTGTTAGCTGCAGAGATGACAGGTTGCTGGAGACAAGGCAGAAAGCAAAAAGCTGTAGCTGCAAGCCTGCTCTCTACTGGTCAGACAGAGATGGGGCAGTGCTGCTCCCAGAGCAATGCATGGATGCAAGCACTTGGCAAAAGTCATGGCGATGTTAGTGCGTTATATTGCAGTTGTCTTCGGAGGGGGAGAGAAAGTGACCCCAAGTCTCAAAACCCTCAAATTCTGACTTTTAAATTTGAGTCTTAAGTACTGAAAACCCACAAACTGAACAAAACATTTCAGGGGGGGAAAAAAAAAAGGAAACAAAGAAAAGGATGTTAGTATGTCTCATCCAGATCTGTGGGTTTTGTGAATTCTAGAATATGGTATTGGCCTATTACCTGCCTTAATTTAATATCTAGAGGTAAAGAGGATGATAAAAAGTGTTTGCCATGAACCTACGGGCATTACTGTTAAATCATGCCAAAATAAAATAATCATTAAATATCATGAGTGTAAATGCACACCCACCCTGATCAGGCATATGAAAAATAAATGTTGATTACACGGCATTCCTGGGAAGCAAAAGCTGTAGATGTTCAAGGATTAGCTGGTATTTCTATTTAACAAAGATTTTGAAGTAATTGAGTGCCCCTTTTGCCAAACTATTAACAAAAGGGAAGATTTCATTCGTTTAAGTCCTGGCCACCTGACGGAGTCAGTGCGGACGGAGAGGAATCACGGCCAATTTCCATCATCCTCTTGGGGTTCCAGAACAGAGTGCGGAAACCAGGAGAATAAGGTACCTGCTATGTGGACTGCTGACAGAGGGTCCAGGCTGTGAGAGACTACATTTGCCCCGTGGCTGTTTGCAATGAACAGGGGGTAAAGAAAGAAGAATGTTCAGTCCAGGCAAATAAAGACAAGCTACTGATGAAACTAAATTAAAAGTGCAGCAAAGGAAACATAAAAAAAAATAAAATCAATGAAGTGACCAATACTCATGAACCAAGGAAACTGGCTTTTCTTTGCACCTAGCTGAGTACAGAAATGACTGGAACATACACAGTGAACTTGAAAATAACAGTTTAGTCATTACGTTTATGAATGGTAGCTCTGGATTTAAAAAATTCACTAGAAATTTAGCTTAAATAATTTGTAATATGAAATGGAAAAAAATTTTTGAGTAGAATAAGGCAAATAGAGACATTTCAAAAAGAAAATGCAGCAAAATTAATATTCTCAAGAAAAAAGATCCAAGGGCCTCCTTTGACGAGTCTAGCCTCTTCTCCATCCCCATCCCCCTCACAGTTTTGAAGGCCAAATAACTGTAGGTGCATTCCCGCATGCACAACTATTTGCTGGAACTAATTTTCAGTTAGATGGTTATAGTTCTCACTGTATTTTTGGTATTAGTATTTCTTTATTCAGCATCAGTATATTTGGCACTGAATTTCGAAACAATATCACTTCAGTCTCCAAAATTGTGGATGCAAAACCCAGAAGTTTGAAAACCAGACCCCAAGGAATTGTACAACTTGGCTACACATTAGGGACAAAAATGAAAAAAAGTATTCACATACATAAACACTAACAAATTAGAGATAGACAAATGCTTATTAAAATGTTAAGATGAAAACTATTATAATTCTACATACTCTTTAGACAAAGATTTTATGGTAAAATACTTCTCCATTTCCTGTAATGGTCAGGCATCCTCCAGTTACATCTGTGATATCAGAGCTTTTATTAGTTATTTAAATTTAAAAGATAATAGCATTGACCTCTGAAATAAAATGTTATGGTTTATATTCTTTCTTCTTTTGAAAAGCCAGTATTCCTTTACATTCTTATACTAGTATCTAAATGGAAACTAGTGAATGTAAAAAAAAAATTAAAAAAAAAAATCAATTTTAAGAGCAATAAAATTTATCAAGACAGAACTCAGAAACTTTACAAAAAGTGCAAATGAAAAAAATCACACCCAAAACCAACCTGATTGTTTTAAGAACTAAAGAAAAAAGCAAAGTAATCAACCAACAGAATTGCAGAAAAAGACAAAATAATTGCAGTTCCATTTTGGGCTCAGAGTATGGAAGTGTTAAGTACTAGGCATGTATTGCTATATTTCTTGAATTTTGTGCCAGCGATGTAAATAGACAACTCCAGAGCTGCCATCATAGCCATTGATTAGGTCCTGTACAACTAGGTGTTTTGAATGTTTTATGCCCTTCAGCTCTACTTAGCCATTCATCCAAAATCTCAGTAAGACCATCTGTAAACTTCACCAGAAATGACAAAAAGGCTTATTGAGATTCTTGATGAAGCAGCTCTGAAGAGAAAGTCAAACAGAAATGGAGGACTGATTATACCAGACAAGACCAGACTTTGGGGTGCTGCCATCACTAGAGCAAAATACAAGAGACACGACATGCCATACCATGATAAACCTACCACACTGACAGCCCTGGTTTTAGATAGTATCTACCACTTCGGGTTTCATGCAGGATGGGATATGCAGCAGGACTGGGGAAAGCAGCTGTGTTTTGTTCTTGGTTTATGCCATTTCCTTTCCTGTCAAGTGAGAAGGGGGACTTTCCAGCTGGCTAGAGCTATTGTAGAAATCTAGAGCTCCCACCCAGGAGGTGGCAGAAAGTTTATGACATGAAATTACCGTTCTCTGTCTGCTTGGAGTGCTTCTTCCAGATACAGGACTCACTGATCCTGATGTGTCTAATTCATCAGCAGAGGACCATGAGGACAATTCCTAAAGTTCAGAAGGAATGGAGCTCAGAAACACAGCAACTAGCTGTTCAGGTAACGAAACTAAAAAAAAAAATCCCCGAGAGAAATCCCAGCAGAGTTGTTTCCAAAGCAAATAAAACAAAGCAGTTAGATTTTGTTGCCATATTTTATAAGACTAAGGCATTACATGTTTTCTCTGTCAGCCCTAAAGGAAAAGAAAAGCTAACAGGTAGATAAAACTTCATTGCTTTAGGTGACACGTTTTCTGCCAAAGTCAATACAGGGGAAAAATCAGTTGCTCTTTATTGGCCTTTAATTACAAAAAGAGGTTGGTCCCACCATGATTTTACTTAAACAGGCAGAATTCACTAGAAGGAGGGAAGAGCTGAGTTCTCATGCCTTCTGTACACTACTAATCCAAGACTTCAAAAAAAAGTTAACTAAAGAAGAACCTTGAAATCTGCCACTGTTGGTGAAGATGTGTGTATAACTCCCTCTCAAATACGCTGAGACACATGATGATTTGAAAAGATTTCGAGTACAGCTCAAAGCTCAGAAGGCACTATGAGAGATTCGTTAGCCTATTACAGAATTTCTTTTATGCTTTTTTTTCCCCTCTTCGACAGAGTGAGCATTATCTTCCTTTCCAGTGACAACTGACACACTATAATTCTCAGTATTGCAACTAGAATAATTACCTCATATACTTTGTCAGTTGACTGAATCAATAAAGGCAGGATAAACAAAACTAGATGTTCAATTATTACTGCTACACCAAATAGAAAAAAAATTACTGTATTGAAAAAACCCACCATATTACAAAAGAGATGTTTACATTATGAAGTGTAAGATTACTTTATGATATTCAAGACTACATGTGTGCCATCTTGCTAAATATTGCAAATAACAGAAACAGTGCAGCCAATGGCACCGATCAGAGAAAGACACTCAAAATAGTGGGAAACATGCCCAACAAACAGCAAGGAATAAAAAGACATGACTTACCAGTTGATGACTTGAAATACCTAGAATTCTCTCTAGGTCTTTAATATGACATGTGACCTCTTTTAAGAGGAGCTTCAGTCTATTTCCAATGACATGCACCTTTTCTTTGGCTTCAAGACAGTCCTTGCCTTCAGCATTGACTAGCAATTGGCAAGACATATCTTGCAGTGATGCCACCTTCAACTGAGACTCCAGCAGTTCACGTCTGATTTGCTGTTGCCAAGGCAAGCATCAGATATTTTTAATGGAAGTTAAAAAAAAAAAAAGGAAAAAAGCTAGAACTCACAAAACTGGAAATTAATGAAACGGAAAGAAAAGCGAAGCAATAAAAAATTCTAATCTGACAGGAAGATCCACAGCAGTGTAGTGGTTGTCTGACATTTTAAATCGCGAGTTATGCTAATCACGGAAGTGAATAGTGTTCCCTCCCAAAGTAAAGTTAGTTACTGACATTGGTCCCACAGCTGTGTGTTACCATATAACGTAGAATGCTAACCCTCAAGAGAACGACAAATTTGATTAGCTGTTTTTCTGATGATGCGTTTAGGGAGAGAACGGGGTGATTATAGCCCTACCATCAGAAGTCTGTGATGATCCTGCAATGTTTCCGAGTCCAGGTTTGTATTGATAGGCACAATCTCATTTTTTCTTCTGTCAATATTCTCTAACCAAAGCAGCAAACCATGGCTCATTTCATGGAAATCCTGCAAGTGATGAGTGATGATTTTAATAGTGTAGCAGAAAATTCCAGTCAAATTCAGGGTTTTAGTTTATCCTATGATGGGTCCTACTGGCTAAATAACATAATTTACAAGGAAGTGTAGAATAGTATATTAGAGTACTATTCCAAAGATGACAAATTTAGAAAACCTTGGGGTGGAACAAGCTTCAGATACTACAGGTGTATCTTTCAGGCAAGATCCATCCAAGATTGGATAATGAGCACACCAGATAATGATCTGGTTTTATATTTTTGATATGTGGGATGCTGACAACTTAAAATAAGCACAATACAGACCTGGCACTGCATTAATGCATCCTGCAATGAGCAGCGCCACTCTTCAATCCTACTGCACACATGGTCCCAGCGCACGTTCATCTGAGACAGGCGCTCTTGAAGCTTCTTGCTTTCTTCACTATTGGACTGAGTGAACTCTGAACTGCACAGATTGATGGATAAGATGATTGCTTTGCGGTTATCAATTGCTTTCTGCAGCTCCTTGATGATAAGACAAAGTGAGACGAGGGAAGAAAGAATGGAAATTGGTCAAATGTGACTTTCAGGAGAACCAAGTAGAGAAGGCACGACAAGAATGCAATGATTTGCCATCAGCAACTGCAGAAAGGTACCCTACTGTAAGAGTCTCTTTACTCCGGATATGAGATTTTTGTGCTCACTCTGGGATTCTGCAGATCTTCACTCTTTAACATCTACTAAAATTTTACTGTGAGCATAAACTAGAACAAGCCATTTAAACTTGTAAATTCTTAAAAGCCTGAAGTCATAGTTGAATTTTAAAGATCTGGCTCATGTTTCAGATATTTTAAAGACAGAGCAGGCCCAACAAAATTTGGAGAGATGTAGGACAATTGTATTTAGGTCACAATAAAACTTCTGTCCTCACTTCTCAGTTTTGCTGATAAACACAAAAACCAACATGTTTTCAAGTGGAAACTGCTGTCAACAGTATTTTAAAATAAAAGCTTTTACTGAGGAAAAAGAAAACACACAAAGAGTACAAACAGCTTACTCCAATTTATAGAAGCAGGACATGTATAAAAACTCTGATTTGTTTACATTGGAAGCCACAAAAGAAACCCCACCTCTTTTGGTTTGGAGGGCACTAATGGGCTTTCCAAGAGTGGGTGAGATAAGAAAAGGATTCTTACGAAATGCCCCTTTTTCCACCTACTTTACAGCATTTACTTAAAAGCCCCATGTCACAGTGACCTTTGTAGTACTTATGGCAGCTATATTTGGACTCCAGTGAAGATCAGCATTAATATGCTTTAGATGGATCACTGTTGGAAACAGTCTTTACTATCTGTCCACCTCATCCCTAGCATGGAGTACAGTGCATTTAGACATTGGCTCCCACATTTTTGTGCCCAAGCTTATAAGATGCTAGTAACTGACAGCGAACTTATGGACCATCACGTCTGCAGATCTTTATAGCCGTAAAATATCCAAGAGAGATGACAAAGGCAGCATTCAGATCCTGATGCTTCTGAGATGACAGAAGAAGAAACAGCAGTGTTGCAAAGCAACACCAAATTTTTCCTGTGCTGTACTGGTGACAGCAGTGGGTAGACTACAACCCCTTTGCGCATTCTCTCCTTCCTTCTAGCAAAGTAATATATCCCAGTGAAGCATCTCTTATAAAGTAGCTATTTTGTTACCTGTTTGACTAGAAAAGATTTAACTTAGCCTTTTTTTTTTCCTTTCATCAGCTTGCCTGACTTCAGGAATTATTTGTACATACTGGAATTACAGAATGGCCATAGAATTATTATTTCAAAAATTCATTAGAATTATATAGTAAATGCCAGTGGTACATTTTTCTGCCAAAAGGTGATCCATAAAACCACTTTCCCAATTACTTCATTTGTCAGCAGTAGCCTGCTATGTGCAGAATGGAGCAAACTTGCTGCAACTACTGGCAAACTCTTTAACATCTCTGTTGCACTTGAGTCTGTTTACAAGGTAACTCATGGAAAAGAGAAATAAAACTCACTTTCAGTTTTTTAATTCTGAGCTCAATTGTTTGTATATCAGTACTGAGATCAAGGTGGTGGAGCTTCTCCAGTTCCTGTTCAGTTTCTCCCAACCAAGACCAAATACTATTAAGGTCAGAGTTAAACTGCTGCCATTGCTGAAGGTTCTGCTTCATCCTCAGCTCCTTGCTTAGAGCCTGAGCCTGGATTAATTCCCATCGGTCAATTACACCTGGAATGATAAACACCAAATTCAACAAAAGCAAAAAAACAGTAGCCAAACACACAATTGCATCAGGTGAACCCCACGCAGGACAAAAAAATGCTCCACAGAAACCAAAAAACTCCAACCCATGAAACACCACACTGAAAATTAAGTTAGAGTGAAGAACATGATGTTGGAGAGAAAGAATGAAGAATCTGGATGATTCCAGGCAGCAGGCAATTTTACCACTTTCTAATGTCAGACTTCTATGAACGGAAATAAGTTGATACATACAGGTCTCTAGAACAGGTTATGCTGGTATAAAGATGCCATAAATCAGCATAAATGCAAATTGGATAAGGAATTTGAACATGACTAACTAGCCACGTATTTGTTATTATTTTAATTGGTATTTGTACCTATCACAATTTAATACTCACACCTCACCACATTTGCCTAAGCTACTGCAGATAGATTGCATAAATACCTGTGCGAAAAAGAAATAATTTGGGGACTATTTCTTCTTGTTAGTTATCCTGAAATACTATGGCAAAAGGACAAGTTGTATCATTCCATCAACTTAAAATTAAAAAAAAAAAAAATAATCAAAATAAAATAGACTGCATGGGCAGCATATCTTGCCAAGCTAAGAATGGAGACATTGCCTTTATAGTCTCTGGAACAAATCCATGTTTTTGCAATGCAATACCTCCTGTTCTACAGGTGATGCTTAAAATCAGCCAGGTGAATACTTCTACCAGGTGAATATAGATTTCTGCACTGTAGACAGATAACATTAGAAGTGAAACCTAATATTAGAAGAAATGAATACTGACGTACATGTTTTGTACAGCAAAATAAGCAATCTTTTTTCACCAGAAAACATTCAACAAAAACGCATTGCAGGAACTTTCCGAAAGGCTTAGGGTTATGTCTCATGATATGAAGGGGTTCTTAAAATGCACTTGTATGCCTCATCTCTCTACAAGGCATATACAAGGAACACTTACTATTCCTTACTATTCGTATTCCATGTTAAACAGAATATGGTAACAGACAGTCATTGAAGTATGTGTGTCATTAAATAACACCAAGTGTTTACTCAGAAAAACTTTGCATGTTTGCTACTTTTCATAATTGCTTTCCATCAAAGAACTAAATGTTACTTACCGGCTGTTTGTGTTTCAGTACTGTTCAGGTTAATAAGCCCAGATAATTTTTCTTCTTCCTCCTTCAGTTTATATCCAAGCCTTTTTACTGAGTCTATGCTTCCACTGCACTCACCTAGTAGCTTCATCTGTGTTAAAAAAAAAAAAAAATAAATCAATATGCACTGTACAGGGCTAATTGCATGGAAAACATAAATTACAATGCAACTTCCAAAATTTTCCAAAAGTAGGTCTAAATGTGAAGATTGAAATCTATTACTTTAACAATCTGTCCTGATACTATCAAAGAAATGTATATGGAGATGATAAAGACTTAAAGTATAAATTCAGATTAAATAGAAATAACTCAGTGCTACTGTGACAAATTGTGCTGGATGACTTTAGGTGTCACCTCTTCTAAATGTTAAGACACTATGGCAAAGACACTAGAAGATGTGATAAAGAAAATAAACTTAAGTGTGGAAATATTACTGTGCATCCAAGCAGCTAATCTTTCAACTCTGTCAGTAATACAATTATTTGAATGATTTAGAGAGAGATTTTTCTTCCAGAAAACCTCTCTGTGAAAGCTTTTTAATCACGGATTCCATATACACAACCTTGCTTACACGAATTATAAACACGCATCATCAGCAAAATGAATACTGTGCATGAAGCTGCAAACTCCGCTTTTGTAAGCAGAGGAATGTTAAACAAGGATATCATCATTAGATGGATAAAAACACATGTGAGAAAGTACTTTTGGACATCTGCAAAAATATAATAGGAAAATAAATTCCTTAGAGTCATGTTCCCCTAATCTTATGCTATTGTAAACACACTAATAACATAAACAACAACAGCATGTGGTGAAGGGTAACAACTGGATGCGTGAGGAAGTCTGAGAAGCAGTAATATCTAATTGCTTTTTTGAAACAGCTATACGTCTTTCAATAGCAAAACTAAGCTTGGAGGGCTTATTCGACTTGTGCTCCAAAATACACGCACATATCCTTTGTAACTGGAATCCAGCTCTGGTCCTGTAGGTGTTTTGCTGCGGATGAAATTTTCTGTTTGCTGTATCTGGAAACGACTGGTGTCTAAGGCCTTGTCCAGCTGTCGGATATGTGCTTCCAGGGCACCAGGTTCTCCTGTATCAAAACCAAAAAAAGTGACTGTTACCCAAGTTTTACCAAAGTTTTTTTATTTTTTAATTTTTTACCCAGGCAGAATAAATACCAGGAATACTATCTAGATTAGACAGTATAGTAAAAACGTGGCTGTAGCAGTAAGAGTGGTACAATGTCAAAGCGAACGGATAACCAGTTACATTAAAGGGTGTTAGCGACCTTCAGAGGACAGATGACTATACCAATGAACATGCTTGCCATAAGCATACTATCAAAGAGTCAGCAGTTTAAAGCAGGCTTGCAAACTATTTTGAAGTGACTTTTTCCCTCAGAGAATTCCTCACCTCTCTGAAGGGAAAAGTTCTTGGCAAAGTGTGCTCTAACCTCACTGATTTTGGAGAACGCCTTTCTCCCTTTCACAAACACTCTCAAATAAAGTCTTGTATGTAAAACTCCTCATCCAAATCCATGCTAAAATTAAATTTCTCCTTATTTCCCTTTTTATTAAATCTCTCCACTAAATAACAGTGGATTTTTGATCTACATGAAAGGATCCTATTTGTCTACAATCTTGAGGACTAAAAGCTGTAGGTAAATGCTAAGCAACACTGTTATAATTATATTCTCAAGGTCCATAGATGACTGGAATTCTTGAAGGCCCACAGCAGTGGTCCATGGCTGATTTAGGCAGCCACACTAAGCAGCAAAATTTATAGTATTTTTCCAGTTAGGTGTTTGACAAAAATAATGCTTATAATATCTGTAAGATGGTATTGCTCATCCAAGCAGTTTGGAACTCATACCAATGTTTTTGAAGCACGACTAACTTGCATTTTACTTACAGAGGTCAGCTGAATTCTGTGAGATGAATTAACTACAGCCAGTTCTAATCTGAAGCAGGCTACAGCCTTAAGGACCACATGAGAACCTTCTTATCCGTATTCTATCACTGTGCCTGATTTCCATCTGTTTACAAAGACAGTTTGAATTTGTTCATAAACACACAATTAAAAACATGCATAGAGAAGGGGAGCCTTCTGTCCATCTAATTACAGAAAATGGAGCCTCTTCGATGGTTAATCATTTTTCATACAAAACACTGCCTCACCCCAAATGGACAAAGTGCTCAATATTGCTTTTTCCTCACTACTTTCAAAATTTTCCACAGGTCAGAACACTACATGTGTTTTCCTATATGTACTGCGAATAATTATACTCTTAAATCATAATATTATTTCACTAGTTTGGGGAAAAAATAAAAATGGACAGTGAACATTAGGTCTGTGTCACAGATGCTAAGATTTTAAATGTTTGCTATTTCAAATTTTCAATGATGTCATTATTTCAAAAGAGGAAAACTGAAATAATGAGAGAAGGTATTTGCAAATGCATCTAGTTCCTCCGAAGGAGTCATCTAAAATGTGAAACAGTAGGTTTAATCTTGTGTAAAAATGCAATGTGAAAAAAAAAATTATCTTCTAAGACTAAGATAAAGACATTGGACTACGGTACCTCACCTTGGCATTGTTAACACATGAAAAAACAACTAACCTAAAAGTTTATATCTAAGTAATAATCCAGGCTGTGGCTGTGTTAAAAAAATGAGTGCAAAACCAAACAATTAGGTTTTGATCTGTATCTGTTCCTTCTGCCTTAATCTTTGTAGAAACCACTCTTCCCTCAGAGACATAACAAAGCATTAAGTCCTGTTGAGGGACTCCAGAGAATAAAGACCAATTAAAGTAACCTATTGATCAGTTTAGGCTAATTAGCCAAGGTGGGAGGGCCAATACTTCAAACATCATTGTTTCTTTCATGCACCTAATAATACCTTTAAGCACAGTAGTAAAGCAGGATACTTCTATATTAACATGCCAATGATGCCATGTAAGAAATATTATCTTGTCAGTTGTGAAAAGTATAGCAGATGCTAAAAGAAGAGAAAGAAGTTACGCTTGTGCACCGTGGTATTTGCATCTGGCTATGCTTAGTCTTTTTTGATGCCTACCAGAGGTATTTTTGAGTGCGTTTTCTGTGAGTGTTACATAGGCCTCAAGAGTTTCAGGGATCTCTACATCTGAAAAAATAAAAGCACAGTCTAAATCGACAGCTTAGCAATGGCTGTCTCCTTACAGCAGGAGTCCTTTTCATGGGATGGAATATACAAACTGTTCCAATAGCAAACATCCTTTCTGGAGAAAGAAAAAAAGATGAAGACTGAAATACAGGAAGCCTGCTATGAAGTCTCTGAATACCCAGGCAAACCTGACTCTTTTCAGAGCATTGGCCTGGAAAGCAAAAGACAGCCACAAGATCAGGGTATAATATACCAATACATCTTCCCCCACACCTGGCTGCATTTTGGCACTTACTCATTAAAATTTATTACACAGAACACACACGCTTAGAAACAATTTCCAACTTCACTGGAGGGCAAGACGGAAGATTGCACCTCAGGCTAAACACTCAGTTGCTGGAGTCTTGCCTGGGTAAGGACTGAGTTAGGATTTACTTCACTTGATGATTTTGTCTGCATATCTCTCCCACAGCATTTCTTCATCCGTTTGTTCTGCACTTCTTGCCACATCCAGTATTGTTTCTTCTAGTCAGAATAACTTATGACGCATTGCTGTTACAGATGACATCTCCCATCTGGCAGGCCACAAGCACAGAGACACAGCCAATTCCCTGTCATATCATACACGCCTTCACGATTTTCCAAGGCTGTAGTCATCTAGGAATCTCCATCACTGTGTTTAAGGCCAGAAGGCCACTGGAATCACTTAGGGAAAGCTATTTAAAATCTTCAGGGGCTATTTAAAATACTTTTCCATGAGCATCTTGGCCAAGCAATCACACATGTAACATTTGCTTCTTTTTACTTGCAGAGAACAGGACACCCTATTTGCCACCATACCTGCTATACCAGCTGCTCCTCTCAGGTAGAAGTCCTTCTCTTGTCCTCCATCTTCTTCCTCAGAGTTCACTGCCCGTGAAACGGCTGTCTCCAGGTCTCTGCTAAGGTCGTAGTCATGATCCCACTCCAAGGGAATGGAGTCCACGCTCGCAGGAGTATCTCGCCCTGATCGCTCACTTCTCACCGGCTGGGAAAGAGGCAGCGAAAGGTTGGAAGAGGGGTGCGGGGAGAGAACGCTGTCCGCAGATTTGTCATGCCAGTGTATGTCAGAGAGATCTGCTGATTCATCCAGATCCACCTCTCTGTCAGAGAGGTCATGTTCGTCATCTGTCAGCTAGAAGCATAATGCAAACAGAACCGATCAATGAAGCATGCAGAAGCACTGCATGGACAGCCTGGGTCAGTGAAATCAAGCAGCATTAGGCAACAGTCATACTGATGGGGTTTCCCTTTTGCACTCACTTGCACTTCCCCTTCATTATTTTACAGTGCACTCAAAACCCAGAGAAACAAAAAAATTTGTAATGCCAGCTCCTTTTCATTACTTAAGGCACCACAGTGTCTCACATCAAGCAAATGTCTCCAGACCTTTTACCGATGCCACTGCAATGCAAACACCAAGTTAAAGAAAACTCTGGAGTCAAGTCACAGGAAGCGTAAGTGAACGTCTCTCCTTACATTCTTTCATATTTTGAAAACCCTGGGTTCTGTTCTTTTCATTCAGTAGGACTTGAGCTACCAAAAATCATTTTGCTCTCACTTATTCAGCTGTCTGTTTAGTTGTGGAGACAAATTTCCTTCTCTTCTGATGAGGAGAATCATTACATCATTGTTTTCTAAACAAGACAGAACTCACTCAGCTGCCAATTAAACTATCTGACAGAGCAGGGAGATGTTCTTATTACCACACTGCTATCTCCATTAATAAAGTTTTATAAATCTCCAGTTTGCATGAATTTTCATGATGATTTGCAAAAATTCCAGATCTGGTGAGTTTGCTCTCTGAACAGGACATAAATAGCATACAATGAAGGGAGGCAGAAGCTGTGACAAAATTAAATCACAGGATTTTTGGAGAGTTACAGAAGTTTCATGTCAGTTCATTTCAACATCTTTCTCTCTCCTCATTCTCTCCCTTGTAAAATGGCAACAAACCAAACAAATACACAGATATGTAAGTATACACACAGGAAGGCGGATGAGTTTCTTGTGATAGCGTTCCACGCGTCCAAAGACCTCTTGACAGTAACGACGCAGCTCATCTAGTTCTTCTTCAATGACAGCTGCATCCATGGGCTCACTTTTCTCAATGAGTTGCTCACCCTGCACAATTATCTGCTCAATTTTGTTGTTGTTCAGAGAAATTTCTTGCTGGAAAGCCTGCATAAAAGAAAAGCCCATGCTTTTTCAGCGAAATTAACATTACCACAACTTACATTATTAAGGATGCAAGTGTCTTAGAGTTTTTCAGCAAGAATGGTGTGGGTAACAAACAGGAATCATTCCAAACGTTCTGGTATGAACAACAACGAGCAATTAAATTTAGCATTCCATAGTCTTTCTAGCCAAAAACAGTGATACTTCATGGTTTACCATCTCATTCCTCACTTGTTGTGTTTGGAAAGAAAGCTCTTTTCGGAACAGGCCATGCCCGTGACCAAATGTCTAGAATGAACACTGATGCTAAAGCTAACAAACTGGACACTCAGTCGGCAAGGAACGCAGTGGCGGCAATGGTAAGTTCAGTGGCAGCGAGACCCGTCAGGAGCTGGCAGCTCTCGCGAGCGAGGCTGACGTGGCTTGGGGATCGCCAGGAGCAGTCGAGGGAGATTTAAACGTCCCTCAGGGAGTGCTTGTGGCCAGGCCATGGTGCGTCAGTCAGGGTGCAGCACAGCAGTTTGCGATGGAGGGTGTGCAGGAAGGGCCCTGCAATCTGCTTGCAGGCCCTCAGTCCAGGGAAGTGCTCTAGGTCTCTGCCATAATGATGGGCACTCGCCTCAGAGCCAAAGCCAGAGTTCCCGCAGAGAAAGCCCTTGTGATGTCTGACGCTTACACCCAGCTGGAAATGGTAAGGAAAGAGGCTTCAGTTCACGTGGTAGGCTGCAGTGAGTGCCCATACCCTTCTGGAGCAAAGGTAAGTCCCTGCACAAGACGTGTGCTGGTTGAGGATCTGTTATGTCAGGTGGTAGGAAACACCGTGTAGTATTATCGGAGCAGAGATGGAGACAGATAAGTGGTTTCAGAACCATGCTCCTGTAGTGGACACCACTGAGAATGACCCACAAAACCAGGACTCCGATCCAGCCTCCACCCTCCAGCATCACAACCAAAATCAGACACGAAGTTTTAACAACTATAGACACTCAGAAGCATCGTCTGCAAGGACAAACTATACCAGAGCACACAGCAGATGCCGTAAAAAGAAATGATGAGTGCTCGTGGTGGGTGACTCTACTAAGAGGCACTGAGGCGCCCATCTGCCAGCCTGGCAGGGAGGCATGTGAGGTATGCTGCCTTCCAGGAGCCAAGGTCCAAGATGTCGCTGAAAGGGTGCCACAGCTTGTAAAGAACACTGACTACTATCCTATCCACTGTTAAATCTTTCATGTATGCACAAATGACACCACAAGCCAGAACCTGGGCAGAATTAAGGAAGACTTCAAAGCCCTGTGGGTGCAAGCAAAAGGCACTGGTGCCCATGTTACCTTCTCCTCCATTTTACCAGTTGGAGGAAAGGGGGCAGCCAGAAACAGACGCATAATACAAATCAGCTCCTGGCTTTGTGGCTGGTGCTGTCGTGAGGGTTTTGGGTTTTGTGACAACAGGACATTCTTCAATTACTATAACCTGTTAGGGAGGGATGGGACCCACCTGCCTAGAAGAGGCAAGAGAATCTTTGGCAGAAGGCTGGCCGACTTGGCGTGGCAGGCTTTAAACTGACAGACTCTGGGGGTGGGGTCCAAAGTCACAATGCTTAAGCCATTACAACCAACTGGGGAATAAGCCAGGCCAACCACAGCAGTGACAAATGTTCCTTAACTGCCTCCCAAGTTGAGAAAGAGAAGGCCAACCACCTTAAGGGTGGGTATGGCTATGGTGGATCCTCTTTCACCTCTCTAGGGAAACTGGCACGCTTGATTACCTCTCTGAAATGCCTCTAGACCTATGCACACAGCATAGGGAATAAACAGGAAGAACTAGAGATTTGTGTGTGGTCGCAGGGCCACGATCTCATTGCAGTTACAGAGATATGGTGGGACAGCTAGCAACACTGGAATGCTGTCATAGATGGCTATGTACTTTTTACGAAAGACAGAAAGATTCTTTATGTGAGAGCAACTGAAATGTATCAAGCTCTGCCTAGGGATGGATGAAAACCAACTTGAGAGCTTATGGGTAAGGATTAAGGGAGATGCTAATATGGTTGACATTGTTGTGGGTGTTTACTACGGGCCACCTGACCAGGAAGAGGAAGTCAGTGAGGCCTTCTACAGGCAGCTGACAGTAGCCTTACGATCACAAGCCCTGGTTCTCAAGGGGGTCTTCAACCACCCTGATAGCTGCTGGAAAGAGAACACAGCTAGGCACACACAGTTCCTACAGGACACGGTTGATAACATTGTGACACAGGTAGTGGAGGACCCTAAGAGGGGAGGTGTGCTGCTGGACCTTGTAATGACAAATAAAGGAGGACTGGTTGAGGATGCGAAGACTGGGGGCAGCCTTGGCTGCAGTGACCATGAGATGGTGGACTTCAGGATCCTGCATGGAGGAAGCAGGGCAATAAATAGGATCACAGCCTTGGACTTCAAAAGAGCTAACTTTGGCCTCTTCAAGGGCCTACTTGGAGTAATCCCGTGGGTTAGGGCTCTAGAAGGTAGGGAGGGTCCAAGAGAGCTGGTCACTATTCAAACATCACTTCCCTCCATGCTCAAGATTGGTGCATCCCCATGAGGAAGAAATATAGCAAAGGATGCAGAAGACCTTCATGGATGAGGAAGGAGCTTCTAGTGAAACTTGAATGGAAGAGAAAGGTCTACATAATGTGGAAAGAGGGATAAGCCACTTGTGAGGAATACAGGAATGTTGTCAGAGCATACAGGGAAGCAATGAGGCAGGCAAAGGTCCATCTGGAATTAAATCCGGCAAGCAATGTCAAAGACAACAAGAAGGGCTTCTTCAAGTACATCAGTAGCAAATGGAAGACTAGGGAAAATGTGGGGCTGCTGCTGAATGAGGTGGGTGCCCTGGTGACAGAGGACACAGAGAAGGCGGAGTTACTGAATGCCTTCTTAGCTTCAGTCTTCACTGCTAAGGCTGGCCCTCAGGCATCCCAGGCCCTGGAAGCAAGAGAAGAAGCCTGGCGAAATGAAGACCTTCCTGTGCTTGAGGAGGATCGGGTGAGAGATCATCTAAGCAAACTAGACACCCACAAATCCATGGGCCCTGGTGGGATGCACCCATGAGTACTGAGGGAGCTGACAGATGTCATTGCTGAGCCACTCTCCATCATCTTTGAGAGGTCCTGGAGGACAGGAGAGGTGCCCGAGGACTGGAGAAAAGCCAATGTCACTCCAGTCTTCAAAAAGGGCAAGAAGGAGGACCCAGGGACCTACAGGCCGGTCAGCCTCACCTCCATCCCGGGAAAGGTGATGGAGCAACTCATTCTGGATGTCATCACTAAGCCAGTGGAGGAAAAGAAGGTTATCAGAAGTAGTCAGCATGGATTCACCAAGGGGAAATCATACCTGACCAATCTGATAGCTTTCTACGATGGCATGACTGGCTGGGTAGATGAGGGGAGAGCCATGGATGTCGTCTACCTTGACTTCAGCAAGGCTTTTGACACAGTCTCCCATGATATCCTCCTAGGGAAGCTCAGGAAGTGTGGGCTGGATGAGTGGTCGGGGAGGTGGATAGAGAACTGGCTGAATGGCAGAACTCAGAGGGTTGTCATCAGCGGCATTGAGTCTAGTTGGAGGCCTGTAATTAGTGGTGTCCCCCAGGGGTCAGTACTCGGCCCAGTCTTGTTCAACTTCTTCATCAATGACCTGATGAAGGCACAGCGTGTACCCTCAGGAAGTTTGCTGATAACACAAAACTTGGAGAGCGGCAGATACAACGGAAGGCTGTGCTGCCATTCACTGAGACCTGGACAGGTTGGAGAGTTGGGCGCAGAGGAACCTGATGAAGTTCAACAAGGGCAAGTGCATGGTCCTGCACCTGGGGAGGAACAACCCAATGTACTAGTACAGGCTCAGGGTGGACCTGCTGGGGAGCAGCTCTGTGGACAGGGACCTGGGAGTGCTGGTGGATGACAAGTAGACTATGAGCCAGCAGTGTGCCCTGGCTGCCAAGAAGGCCAATGGGATCCTGGGGTGCATAAAGAAAAGTGTGGCCAGCAGGTCGAGGAAGGTTCTTCTTCCCCTCTACTCTGCCCTAGGGGAGGCCCTTTCTGGAGTACTGTGTCCAGTTCTGGGCTCCCCAGTTCAAGAAAGATGAGGAGCTACTTGAGAGAGTCCAGCAGAGGGCTACAAAGATGATTATGGGACTGGAGAATCTCTCCTATGAGGAAAGGCTGAGGGAGTTGGGCTTGTTTAGCCTGAAGAAGAGAAGGCTGAGAGGGGATCTTATAAATATCTTAAGGGTGGGTGTCAGGAGGATGGGGCCAGAGTCTTTTCAGTGGTGCCCAGCGACAGGACAAGGGGCAACGGGCACAAACTGAAGCATAGGAAGTTCCAGCTGAACATGAGGAAGAACTTCTTCACTTTGAGGGTGATGGAGCACTGGAACAGGTTGCCCAGAGGGGTGGTGGAATCTCCTTTTCTGGAGATACTCAAAACCAGCCTGGACAAGGTCCTGTGCAGCCTGCTGTAGGTGAACCTGCTTTGGCTGGGGGGTTGGACTAGATGATCTCCAGAGGTCCCTTCCAAACCCTACCATTCTGTGACTCTCTGAATTTTGGATAATAGGTCTTTTGATATTTTTCTCTCCAGGTAATGATTTTTCTGAAGCAGAAATGGTTGACAAATGTAGTAATTCTTAGTTGTCAGCAATAACGGAGACTTGACATTAATAATTATGGACATTTCTTGTTTTGATTAGGGAATGGAGACTATCAACCTTGGTTTTTTGAAAATGTTTCACAGCGCTAAGATCTTCCATTCTAGCAGAAAAGTACATATTGAAACCTGACACAGCCCATAACTTCTGAGGCTGAAGTCTCAGATCTCAGGTAAGGGACTGTATCAGGCTGCATTTTTGCGTAACGTTTCTTAAATTCTTTTCCCGCTATGAATGTTCTATCCCTTCTCTCATCCCTCCTCCTGTCACCATTCAGTCATTTGTTACCTTAAGTTGCTTTATCTTTGCTTGGACATCACACTCTGAGAAATGCTCAATGTTGGTCAGCTGCAGATCCATTTCCGTTAACCATACCAGGATGCTATCACGTGCTGTCTCAAACTCCTCACGCTGGCCAATAAAATGCTGGGGGGTGGAAAATGGAGTGACATGAAACGACCAAATAACCCAAAAAAACCCAGTAACAGTGGTTCTCTGAAGAAATGGCTTTCATGTCCTTCAAACCTAACCTAAAACTCTGTACACCTCCTTTCATTACCTACATGCTTTCTAAGGTTCTTTTTTCAGTAACATCATTTACAGCTGCAATTAGTTGACCTATGAAAGTTATCTTCTGTGAAGGTGGTGGCATTTGAGGTCACTATGCATTTCCCTACAGACTTCATGCTTTGGTTACCTCAGACAAAGTGAACTGATAAGCTCCCTTCCTCTTCCAAAGGTAGAAATTCCCTGAAAACCACTGTGCGAATGCATTAAACTGGAAGATTCCAGAGTACCCCTGGTTCATAAGTATAATAGTGAAACTGAAGTGCTTAAAAACGGAAATACTTTTAGCCTGCGCAGGATGGAGGCAACTCGCTTTTGTAAGTTGTCCCATCTCTGGTTCCCCTCATGAACCATCTGCTTGAGGCTGCAGTCAGAGTCAGTGCGATTCTCTCGGGCCAGGCGGCGATATTGTTTATTGATCAGTTCCAGCTGAGTCAGACTTTCATGCACTTGTCTCTGGAAGGCCTAAAGCAATATGAACAAAAGACACCATCAGGTTTTTCATTCTTGAAATCAGGATATATATAGAAGTCTCTCCTTTTATTTTGACCCTAACTTCTATACTCTGACCTGTGGTAGCTGGTGGATTTCACTATGTATGCAGACATCTGAGGGCTATACTATTAAGAGGCTGCCTTCTGATTAAAATGAATGAAAAAAAAAAGAAGAAAGTTTACAAAACTCACATAGTTCACTGAATGAGAAATTGCAACATGAATACCTGTTATAATGGCAAAATTAGCACAAAAAAAAAAAAAGACTCCCCTTGCTACTCAATCATATGCCTTTGTATTTGAGAACAGAAACACAAACAATGAATATAAAACATTCATTTTAAAAAATGAACAGAAATCGAAGATTCCTGTGGCTTCACTGGATTTCCTTACACATATGGAATTTGCTGAAGTGCAAACATTGAGGAGATATGAGCAATTGTTTATTCTGCGTTTTGCCAAAAATAGTGAAAAATTGAACTGAAGGAATCATCTCTTTACCTTCAGTATACTGGTATACAAGTAAGTTTTGTCTTAAAATTTTCATGGAAAGACAATTTTGTGAACATCCATACCAGCTTATGCCTGGGCAAGTGTCTGCACCATGTACTCTCAGTGCTTCCTCTCATGTTACGAAAGCCTGTCACCCAGCTGGGGAGCAGAAATAGTAGGTGACTTAGCCCATGAGTTTCATGTTGTGACTAGCAATCACAAAGCAAGTTGAAAAAGCACCTTGTACCGAGCTGACTGAATTAATCCCTTCAAAAATAAATAAAAAATGATGAGTAATATATTAAAAAACTACTTGTTTTTATGTTGTCACAGAAACAGAAAAGCAACCAGTCAGAGGAAGACTTGAAAACAGACTACACCAGCTGTCTTTTGAACACAAGTAGGTTTTGGCTCCCATTGTAGTTCTACAAACTTACTCCCTGATACTCCTCGCAATGCAAATAAACAGTCAAACGCTCCTAAAATTAGACACCGCCCTGTACCTTCTGTAAAGAAATTTTAATTAAAATCAGCTAACACATGAGATTTCTACATAAACGATACATACTCTTAATACTGTACTAGTCAAATTTGAAAAAGAAATAAGCATGTTTCTGCTGTAATATCAGAGACAAAAGTAAAGAAGCTGGTTCAAAAAAAAGAAAAAAGATCAAAGCCTGTACAGTGCTCTCAGTATCACTACGCCTTTCATTAAATGGCCATCAATTTGCATAGGGGACAACCAAGGAGGAAATGGGCTTGCAACTGGGGTGAAATGCTCAGTAGAAATGAATTAACTTAAAATTGCACAAAGAGGCAATTCTCACAGCAGAGGCACAAATCTGACTATATTTATTAGGATGATGAAATCTAACAATGTGCAGTTGTTGTTTCACGTGTTCCCAAGCCTCGTCCAGCAAAAGAACAGCTGTGTATGTCTTCCATTTTTTCAGTTCAGCTACACAAGAATTCATCTGTTGTGTTCCTTCCTGCAACCGCTGCCCATTTCTCCATATACAACTGGAGAAGAAGGAGTTTGATTTTGTAGAGTGAAGTCAGTGAGAGCCATCTCTGACCTCTGCTCAGGAACTGGGCGGGGGGGGGTGGGGAGTAAAAGTAGAAAAAAAGATCTAGTTAAAGCAGAAATCTGCTTCAGTTAGTATGTATACATGGCTGCTGACTTTATACTGACTTCACAGTAAAGCTGCTGAATTCTGCTGCATTTGAACACCACAGCTTTTGTTGCTTGCATTCCTGCTTTTTGGTAGATGTAGAAACTAGGTGCTCAGAAAAAAAAAAAAAAAAAAAAAAGGAAAAAA
>Ga0065711_1034228_pt1 | contig 24117 bp, 9 predicted proteins | sample Hoacrofraction12_FD_59098 | JGI IMG/M metagenome (GOLD analysis project Ga0065711, IMG submission 59098) | Hoatzin crop microbial communities from Cojedes, Venezuela - Epithelial fraction 12 v2 (version 2) | ecosystem: Host-associated > Birds > Digestive system > Esophagus > Crop | place... | reverse complement strand
TGGCTTTCTTGGCAGCCAGGGCACACTGCTGGCTCATGGTTAACCTGTCGTCCACCAGGACACCCAGGTCCCTCTCTGCAGAGCTGCTCTCCAGCAGGTCCACCCCAAGCCTGTACTGGTGCATGAGGTTAAATATACTTCCCCTATTTTATGGCTTTGCAGAAATTGTGGGGTTTGCCTGTCCTCTGAAGCATGAGGCATTAGTTACTGCAGGCTGCAGAATACCAGACTTAATAAAGCAATATTCAGAGCTAGCAGAGGCTGTGTTTTTATTTTTTTCGTCTGCAGCACTCTGTTTTTTCCTCTAAATTCTGAGGCAAAGGAGAACGGTAAATTGGCAACACTGTTTGCAATGGTACGTCTGAAAGCAGATGCACCAAAAACGGCATTACCTGCACAGCAAACATGACTGATTATCTGAGGATCTTACCTATGCTTGGGATGTCCTTCAGGATCAGAGGGTCTGCTGTGTGTAAATAGAAACACAGCTTTTATGGATGTTTCTCAAATGAGCAGATCCCTCAGAGGATTTGATATAGCCCTCCAGTTTTTATTTTATGGGCCAGCGACCAGGCTGTCCTTCTAGCACAGAAAGTAATGCAGTTGCTGTTTGGTTTGCCAACATCTGACACAGTACTAGAAGTGAATGCAAAAGGCTTCTCCATGGGAATAGAAATGCAATTGTAAAAATACCTGTGGCACAGGTAGGCTGCCCTCACTAACGCAGCCAGCTCTGCTTGTCTCACAATTGGTGCTCAGAAGATAGCAATTCTGGCTCATTTTCAGAAAATTATGTTTCATTGCTGCATTACCACTTCCCTATAAATTTTACAGAGTGACAGAACAAAATGTGGAGTGCAGGAAAGACACTGCAGCTAAATTATCTCAAGCAAGGGAAAAGCCTTGAATATTTTACAGGACTGAGTGGCCCCGCATATTGTGTTAGTCATAAACAAGCACAATGCGAACTCACATTTGGGTTCTCAGCTTCTAAATATACTGAAACTGCCAAGGCAACAGATGAGATTTTCCCATCAATAGCCATTGAGCAGACACTCATTTTGTGATCACTTTTAGACCAAGAAGAAGTAATATGGCTTTGTCACAGGTAAAGTTTGCGATTAAAAATAAACAGCCTCCATTTTATGTCAATCTTATTAAAGAAGCAAGGCCATTTATGCTGACAGTGACAACAAAAGAGCAGATAAACAATTTGACCCACAGGTTCATTTAGTAGTTGAGGAAATGTATGGAGAATTTTTTGGTAAAAAGACAAGTTCGTTAAAAGACTGCAGCTGAGCAAATTCAACCTATCTCTTTAGCTGCCTTTAAATTTTTTCTCCTTTTCAATTTTAAATATTTTATACAGTTAATTAATCTTCTAGTTCCTTTTTGGTTGGCAACTTTGGAGGTGGAGCTAGGAACAAACTGCCTCCTGGAAACCACAGTGAACTTCTCAGGAGGTTATCTAATAACATTCACTGCCTCTAGGGAAGAAGGGGGAGGTTCTCTTCATTACTGGAGAACCTCCAAAACTGTGGTATTTCAGAGGAGAGATATGGCACCACAGCACAACTCTGCAACAGCCAGAGCAGCAGTCAGGGACCTCAGCTCAGAGAGTGCTTCACCAGGAAGCGATTACTTTGCATTCCTCCTGTCTAGTTCTTTCATGCATCTGATACCTCTCATCCCACACTTGATGCTGGAAGTTGTACAGGAAAGGTGAGGTTTCCATTGCAGATGTGAGCAGTGCCAGTCAACGAGCAGCTCTGACACCTGGGTGGAGGTCTGCAGTACACAGGTGAGAGACAACAGCAAAGAGAAACAATGGAGTAAATTGTCAAAAGACACAGCTGACAGCAAAATGCAGTGGACAATCCAAAGTGTCTCATAAGTGCAGTGTAGGAGTAAGAAAATGTGTGAGAATGGAAAGGTATGCTTTTAATCTCCCAGTTAGCAGCTAAGTGGAATTAAGACAGCAGCACACAGAGGATGAAACGCAAGTACAATAGTAGGACCCAGGTGAAAAACAAAACCAAATGATTTATGACTCTGATTCCCAAGTGGTAAGAATGAGCATAGTAAAAGCAGAATAGTAAAACTAGTTAGACAGGAGAACAAATCACCTTGATACCAATTTGTAAAATAAATAACTTTTCAATAAAAATTGGAACTGGAAAAAAAGTGCATTTTCACACATAGCTCAAAGATCACATAAATGCCAAGTGACATGACAGTTGCTGAAATAAATGCTCTTTTTATGAACAGCAGAGTAGTAAAGCAAGCAAAATAGATGCATAAAATGGGTAAATTTCCAGTGTATTAGTTATTGCTGCCTCTGAGTTGCAGTAAATTACAAACTCATTTTTACCTTTTTTTGTGTTCATGAATACATTTTTGGGACTGTTTTTCCACCTCGTTCTTTCACAACTCCATTTTTCAGAGATTTATATTCTTCTTTAAAGTCTATAAATAAGAAGTATCCAGGTCTTTTCAATATGAGGGAAAGGGCTGAAAGCTCAGAAGAAACTATTCATTATGCATTTCTGAACTTTCTTTGCATAAATTCTGTTATCTGTGAACACACCACTTCCATAAAACTTGTTTCTGTCTGTATATTTTTCTCCACACAAATGAAATCCAAAGTAAGTTTTCTTCCAAAAATCATGGATCTACCCACCCTCGGGTTTTCTCCTTTATTTTTCTTTTCTTGTTTATAGGACAAAATCATAGTATGTTCTCTTTATTTACTGCTCGCTATATCTATAAATAAAGGATGTAAGATTATCAAGACAGAGTGGACTAGAGTAAAAAAGACGAAAGATTTATTTGAAACACAGGCTGACCATTCCTAGCTGAAAAGAGGAAACTAGTCAGTGACTCTGAAAGTGATTAGCATAAGTCAGTGCCACAGAGAAAATGTTCAAATCTGACTCTGACAACGTCCTCTACCCAAAAAACAACCTTCCCCCCCCAAAAAAAAGAAACCAAACTCACACCCTGAAAGACGAGGTAAGATTAAAGTTAAGACCCTTTACTTTCAGATATGTCTGTTTTCATCACCTGTGCAGTACTTACAACGGTGCAGAAGACTATCCTGCTTTAGATGCATGTGGTGCTCATTTTTGCACAGAGATAAATGAGCATGCAGAGAGGAGGGCAAACAGGAACCACAGCCAGAGATTTTTAGTGCATTTATGAGTTCGTATGTACGAATGCAAGAGGGTTTAATTACTTACCATGCTTGTACATAAGGTATTCCTTAAAATTGCAACACAGGAACATAAAGGTGATAACTAATGTCAGAAACCGCTCAGGTGTAACCCATAAACACATGCCAGTATATACTCTTGTTTTCAGGTAAAGGTGAGGGACCTGAATCCTGTGACACTCCATTAATGCAGAAGAGCAGACGTCCATTTAACCACCCATCTGTACCTACTTTCCAGAGCAGATTCCTAGCACAGATTCTTTCAATTCTCATGAGTTCTGTGGCTTCACAGAGATCAAGACATATTACCAAAACTAGAAAAATCTTTTTTAAATTGAGTTTCTCAATCACACCATTCAAGATTTATCCTGAACAGATTAATGCACTATGACTCAAGTCCTATTTAATCTAGCTGCCTGATTAATGTGTAGTTCTGTGACTTTCCCATGAAATTCAAAACAGGTGTTCCAGGTTATTCAGTGAGAGAAAATTAGCCCAACAAAGAGAAAAACATCCTGCTAACTTTCATTACAAATCCATTCACACTGGCACAAAATCAAGTAAAATAAGAAATGTGTCAAACCTTAAGGACTTTTTCTCCTTCCCCAACCATGCCCCCCCCCTCCAGCCTTTCTGTACCTTTACTGATCACTAAAGCTGCTAAATGTACTGACAGTCCTCTACCCATGGAGCAGATAGAGTCGAAAAGGAGAATAGCTAAGTATAACAACATTTGCAATTGAAGAGTCACTGGGAACTCTTTGATGGGTTCTGCAGTGAACACCCACGTCCAAAGGCACCCCAGTCATCATGGTCAGTGAAGGACACCTGCTTATTTGCTTTTTCTTTTTCCAGGCTGTAGAGCAGATACATAGCTGAGACTTGATATTAGAGTTACAGGTAGTATCAGTTTTCTGATTCAGGCTGACATACATATCTATACCCTATTAACCACAAACACTGGGCTCTGTTACCCATGTCATTTCAATGCTTAGCAGCTTGAGCTTTTTCTTGCTTGCTTGTTCCTCCAGTCTTCATTCTAGTTTGTTATGAAGTATCATTCTTATAATTGCAAATAAGAAAGTCCATCCAGGAAATCAGGGGCTTTGCCTGGGTGTCATTTGGAGCGGGCTTTCAGACTTCACAAGTATGTTTCTGTCTTTCTATATGGGAAATAAACAGCATCGCTGACTGAAATTAATGGCATTGAGATAAAAACAATTTTTTTCTTTGTTGTGTGACTCCAAAAAAGTTGTGTTTTATTTTCTCCTGACAGCTGGTTATCAATCATGCATGAGTCATGAAATCTTTTCATCTGTACGACTGTCAATCACCAGACAAGCTAGATGCAGGAATCTACAGATCCAGTAAAGTTGATTCCCAGCAGTATTAAATTCATCAAAGGCTTCAAGCACCATTACAATCTATTTTTTTAAAACTTCTTGGTTTTTTTGCTTTTTTTCCCCACAGCAGATGATTGTTGCCTCCTATAATGTGTAAAGAAAATTTATAAGAAATTCAAATATTCTTGCCTTTAATGAATTTTTACATGCTTTAGAGAGTTTGATGATCTTTTAATTAGCTGTCTTTAGTCACATCATGCAGTTCATTTCTCCTCTCTCAAATCCTGAAGCTATACAGCAAAGCAGCTATTTGATGGATAGCTTTGTAAAATTCATGATCTGGAATCTACTAACAGTGTCTCTGAAGTCATCATTATCAAGATTTACAAGCATCATAAGGTCTTAGAGGTAACTCCACTAGCAAAAAATAGTTATTTTAGGGTACGTTTGTATGTAAGATGACATCTCCACTCACACTGAAATTCCTTGGTGTTAGACAATGTAAAATACTGGCATATGTGTGAAATTCACAGGCTCTGTCTCTGTTATCTGTTCTCACCATATTTAAAATAATTAAAGGTCTTAGATCTTCCATCTGCAGTGAAAGAAAAGAAAGAGAGAAGAAACTTTCCAAGCAACGGATTCTACTTCTAGGACCCATAATGAAACTCCAGATTCTCTAAGACTTATGGATCTATCATTTCAGGAAAATATTCAAAATATAGTTCCTAAAAAGTTTCAAACTCTATTAATTCAGTAGTGAGTGATAATAGATGAACAGAACGTAAGAGCTATTTATGGCAATTGCTAGAGAACAGTTGTGAATAGGATATATTGTTCAGCAATTGGACATTCTTTAGGAGAGGCAGCATCTTCAGACAGAATTCTGTCCTGTACTGTGAAGCCTTTTAAACCTAAAGTCTGAAATTTAATAAAAATGGCAAGATAGAGCAATTTCAGTATTTCTAGAATAATCTTTTCAAAACCATCTTCTATTTGGTGTGATGCTGCCTGTTTTCAAAAAAAGAAAGCGGAAAAGGAGCAAGTGAGAAAAGAATGTGGGTGAAGTGAAAAAAAATAATTTTGTTCAATTTCCAGAATCTAATTCAATGAAAATAGCAAATTAGATCATCCCATCTCAGTGTGGTTCCTTATTAGGTGGAACTGCAATGTCACTGTGAACACTATAAAGGGAAGCAGGGAAAGACCATCCATAAGTAACAGTAAAAAACAACTGTGCCAGTCATTGGACAGTCATCGCAAAATACCTGATTCCTATGCATTGTACATAATCTGACATAATTCCCTTTTTATTTTCCTCCATCAGCAACTAGAGACCTGTGCCTAACTCAGATTAGATCTTCTTTTACACTTTTAAGATCGTATTCTCCTGTGACCTCCAAAATCAAACTAGATAAGGAGTACACTTCAGAATTAGTTTGGAACTTGAGCCCAGGTCTAACCATAACTTTGTTCACACCGATTTATTGCAGTATACTCTATGCTGGGATGAAGATTGTCCAGGAAGCGTTTGAGGGAGTGGAAATAATTTTGTTTTCTCCTCATTCCTTTTGTAAACATGCAAGTGCCAATCACAAAAGCAGATTTAAAGGATGACCAACTAAAGAAAACTAAATGAGCTTTACTTAGTCTTTACTTTTTTTCACTTGTTTATAAAGTTAATATGAACTTCTGAAATAATTTCCCCTTGTTATATTTTAGAAATTCAGATCTGGAATTTTGGAGGCTAGAGAACTGGGAAAATAAGATCACAAGAAATGAGAGAAAGATAGATTAGACCTTCCTTAGCTGAACTAATGATCCTCAATAACAACTTTTTGAAAAAATATTAGAGCTAATGCCCTCTACTAGGAGACAGTGGAAGTCGTAAAATACATTCTGCAGGGCCTCAGACAGATATAACAACAAAGCTACATAATGCAATAATTGACATACCTTCAGTTGCAGAAAAAAATATTCCATTTTTCTTTTTCTACTGTTTTATCTGTTAAAAGAATCCACAACCTAAAAACAAATATCATGCAAATCTTAAGTAAATGAGATATTGCCTGAAAATAAGATTCAGTTTTTTATATCTAAGATAACTGCAAGGACAATGAGAAATCTCATCTAGAATGATTTTGGTAGTGTCAGCTCTGATAAGGGTTTTGTGCAACAGTCATGACTTCTCATTGGTGGTGGAAGGGAGGACAATTGTTACATGTGCCTTTCAAGGAAGACATGACAGGTTAATTTAGGAAGAATTTTACAAGACAAGTAAAACAGCTGACAGCCATTGATAGCTCCTAAAAAAGAAACTTAATCAGACACTCTGAGGAGTGGAAGATACAGACGAAGAGCAAGAGGACCAGCAGATGGACAAGTTTCTTCAGGAAGAACTTGATTTGGCTTAGGCTAATTTTCAGATTGGGGTAACAAGTGTAATCAGGTCAATGAGAAGTCTTTGCAGAATTTATGAATGACAAAGCTTGACCACTGGATGTTCTTCAGTTCAGCTCATTCCAGGGATGCTCATACGACAGTATGAAAGATCCCTGATTTATTCACAAGCACATGGCCATGCTCATTTGAAAGTGTGTGACTGTTGATTGCTGTTGGCACTTTGGTACTGATAGGTTGCCCATGGAGACAGATGAACTGGTGTGGTGGGTTAGCCTCAGCTGGCAGCCAAACACCTACCCAGCTGCTCACTCACTCCCCCCAATAGGACAGAGAGGCTAAAAATAGGATTAAGAAGAGAGAAAGAAGGCTTGTGGGATGAAATAAAAACAAGGAGATCACTTCCTCACTACCATCATGAGCAAAACAGACTGAACTTGGGAATTTAACTTAATTTATTGCAAATTTATGTAAATATTGGAGTACTTCTTCAGGTACTGGGGAAAAAAAAACCCGCACAAAAAAGAAACAAACATTAAAACACTTAGGGAAAACACACCCCTCCTCTTTTCCCAGGCTCTGCTTCACTTCAGACTCCTCTCCTCCCTCTTGTTATCACTGCAGGTTACACTCAGTCCCCTGAGTGAGGCAACAAGGCGGGCAGGGGGGCTGTGGTCAGGTCATAGTGGTTAATCTCCATTGCTTCCTCCTTCTCTTTTCCTATTCTCTGTTGCTGGTCCTCCACAGGCTGCAGTCCCTTCAAGAACACGTGCTCTGACAGAGCACCTCTTCTTTCTCCACCTCTCGCCTTGGTGTTCTTTCTGCTGCTTCTCAGTCCTTTTGTTCTGTCCTTGTCTCCCCCTCCTCATCTCCCCCTCCACTATTTTCTTGCTTTTACAGAGACACCACCAGCATTGCCAACAGGCTCAGCTGTGTCCGGAGTTGGGTTTATTGCAGAGTCAGACCGATCCGTCGGGAATGTCTTGTGTGCAATCTGGGGCTGGCCTCTGGCTTCTTCTCACAGAGGCCATCCCTGCAGCTCCCCCCTTCCACCACCAAATTCTGGCCACCTTCACTCATTAAGACCAGTAAGGGTGAACTGATAGAGGTGACAAAAAAATAGAGTGCTATAAACTTTAACAATAACCTGGAGGTTATTGGTGGCTCTGGGCTCTCAAATTATTGTCAGACAGATTCCAAGTTCCTCTCACTCCCTACGCCCAGCTAACCTCATATACCACACCTCAGGCTCCATCAATGGAAAACGCTACTTCTTTACATTTTGAAGCCTTTTACTGGACATAGAAAAGAATGCTTTAGTTATTGTTTACCTGGGTTTAGGTTGATGATGCCATGAGCTTTTGGAAGGTGGACGAAAGAAGATGCGAAAGAAATTAGTAGAAGGCTGCAGGTAACAGAGCAGTAACTATGTCACATGACTGCATGCAGCAGTCTGTGTGGCCTCAGTGGGAACAAGGAGAAGAGAAAGCATCACCAAGGAGTTGGTGGGGGAAATTTAATCTGAATGGCTTTTTTTCAGAAGGCAGAAATTTGAGTTTGTAATTCATACACAGCATCAAACAAGCACAAGGCCTGATCCTTCACTTCATGCACCTCATTCTTAAATAAATCATCAGGCAAAAGAGGTGCTCAGCACGGTCAAACTCTTTGCACACAGCTGGATTAGCCAGAATAAGAGCATAAGATAATATAGCCATACTTTATTTTAAAATTTTAATTGCTTTCAAAAAGAGCCAAAAATCACTTGAATGTCTCTACACTTCAAAAGCTTCATCTACAATACAGTAGGTTTTGTTTTGTTTTGTTTTGTTATTACACTACACTACAGAAAAAACTACGAGGAATGTCAATGTTGGATCACGATTAGTTCCAGAGACAAGTGGCTGCAACTCAATAGGCCACATGAACAAACAGGATTTTTTCCAAGGCTTTTTTTCTTGTCTAGATGTTCTTGTCTGATGCAAGATTTTCTTTAAGAACTAAAAAGCCTCTTCCTACCTAGCCTTCATGGAGTAGGACAGGCTATGGTTCTCTTTAAAGCTGCGTAATATGTGTGGCATAATTTTCTATCGCCCTCATCATCATCCTTGAGACTATAAAAATGTGAAAAGAAGTTATTTCAAGCACAGGTCATTTTAAAAAATGTCCAGGATTGTCCAGCCATTATAGTGGGTTGTCAAGTCCCTTAATTCACAAATAGCAAGTGATGAAAATTATGGAAGAAATTGCCTGTTTCTTCAATTAAAAGAGGTTGAATCAGAATTACTTGCTGGAAATCAAATGTTACTAATGCATGTGGGTGAAAACAAATAACAAGAAGTTCCACTTCTCTTGGCATTTTTAAGGTCTTGAGAACAAAAATCAAGGCTTTCAATGCAAACAATTTGTGTTTAAATTATTTTAAACCACTCAGAAACAATCTGTGTGGAATCTGCATTCTACTCCGTTGTAGAAAGATGCCGAAAAAAATGCTTTGTGAAGATGAAGAAATAATATAAGTTTGATAGTAACTACATAAAATTTTTAAAGGATTTAAAATCTGTTGTTGAAGTTTTGGCTAAATATTTTTGCAGGAGGAAACATTGATTTTTGTGTGAAATCTGTGCAGATGGCCTGGTGACCGGTTTGCACACAGAGTGCCAAGTCATAAGTGTGCAATTATCTGCTCAGGAAGAACTATAAACAAAATGGCACAAAGTTACTGAACATTTAAGTTTAACTTTTACTGTGTTTGTAATAATAACTAACAGGTACAGAAGTTTTCAGAAGTTTTTATGTGTTCTTTACCGAATCTGTATTTCAGACCTACTCAATACCTTCTTTCCTCTGAGAACAAAATAATAAATTAATCCCAAGTAGAGATTTGAAGACATTACTAAGACCACAGTTTACTTTATGTTGTCCAAGTGCCATCTTTGTGGAATGTACTAGAAAAGTTTGCCTAGTCCATTCGAAGTTACTGCCTTTCAGTAGATGGTCAAGAATTGGAGAGCATGGAATACTTAAAAAGCTAGAACATTTTGTGAGCCACTTGCACATATTGTGTGGAAATACAACACTTCATGAACATTTTTGGCACTTTACACTGCAGCACTTACTGAATGTTCTTTCTTGCAGGAAAATACCAAGGAAAGAGAATTAATCAAGGGGTAGCAGTACTAGGGAGGAACACAGGAGAAATGGAAACGGTTTCTGTCCAGGTCTAATTGTTTTTGAAGAACATCCTCCTCATCCATCCATCTGAAATATACTTACTCTCATGGCTCTATCTTCCAGTTTTTCTCTCTACATCTAATATGAGCAGAAATGCTTCTTAAGGACATAAAGCTTGAGAGTGAAATCATGGATCCTTTCAAATTCATGACAGAACTCCCACAGAAGTAACACAATCAGAATTTCAACTGCAGCATATTTTACTAAGGCTGTATGCATAACAGAGAACATCATATAAGTTGTGAGAGTCATGAAGGTTTCCGATCTGTACCCTACCTATCTTCTCAGTCTTTTCTCCTTCACAAAGAAATAAGAGTTTCTACTTTGCATCAACCTCAAAGAATATATGTTGTATAGTTTTGTTTCATTTCCTTTTAAAAAATCAATTTCATAGAAGGCAAAGTCGTTCTCAAATTGAAACTGTTTGAAAATGAAAAGTTAAATTGTTTAATTTAGAAAACATGCAAGTAGAACATTTTTCACTCTTTATTTTCAATCTTCTTATCTACTTCATTCATTTTAACGTCATCTATTCACCAACTTTTCCCAAATGCATAGGTAGTTTAGTTCCTTCACTAAGCTGCTTTTTTAATAAATTTACTACGTGCAAAAGCAATTCATCCACCCCTATCATTTTTTCTCTTTTCTCATACTATTACCTCATAAATAAAAATATTGCCTTCTATGTTTTCAAGTGTATAAATATGTCTAGAGGTATATTATGCAGTAGTGAAGATTAGTTGATTAAATTTTTATATTTATATTATATAAATTAAAACTGAAAAAGTTCTGATGCAGTTCTCAACAGCAACTAACAATTTACACTTTAAGGCACAACTCCTCCCCTGTCATATCTTTCACTTGTGATCTTGTTTGTGATTTTCTATTTTTCTGATCAAGTTCATATAAACATATACTTTCAGCACCCCTATCAACAGCTCTTCTAAAAACGTTTATTGCATATGTTCATATGTGACATATATAGAACAGAACTTCTACTGTTTTGAGATATATCCAGTCAGAAACAGTATTCCTCTAAGTACACAAACTAGCAATAGCTGAGAAAGTTCAGATTTCCCAAGCCAGGTATTTTTTGATTTGCATGAAATCAATGATTCGCTACAACGACTCATGAAGCTTTATGAAAAATTATACCATACCCTATAAACACCTTATATGCCATAAAAATATAACAGAAAGTTCTCATTGAAATTCTAAATGTCTTTCTGTGATACCTTGCTGTATAAAGTGATGCATTTGTCCATTGATAAGACATAATATTTATGTAAAGTAGAGCTAATAGTTGCGTAGGACCATAACTCTCCTGCACACATTGATTACACAGGTATATAAACAAGTAAATTTATCTAGATTAAATATCAAGGTTTCACAAACTGGCAGGCCTTAGGTTGTTAAGTCATTAGCGTCCTTGGTGACAGGATGATTTTTTAAAACAGTGTACAAGTGCCAGGATATAATATAACACACTTAGCAATGTTTTTTTAACAATCTTTATTACTGATCAGCAAAACACTGTATGAAGTATTCTGAAAGACTCTGAAAACATGTATAAAACTGGCTGTAATGAATTACAGTAGCTTAATGCACTGAAATGTATGGTAACTATTCAAACAGCATGATTTGTATAAGGAGATATGTTATTTCTGCCACCACTTTTCTTTTTGTCTCCTTCCTCTATTTTCTTTCTCCTGCAGTAAAATCAGTTTGTCCTCTGCCTCCTATCTTCCTTGCCTTCTATTTTCCCCAAAATAAAATAATGTTCATTTACTACAAATGAGTAAGTTATCAGGAATCATCAAACTCTTTTTACCACTCGACTGTCTGCAGGACAAAACTGATTGAAGGCCTGTGGGAGCCAGAGTCTTTCCATTCATTTCATGGGACATCGGACTGAGCCCGTTCCTTGTACTGCACGGATACAGTGGCCTGACACAAATTTGTTTATGCGATTCATCTATGACTTTAGAAAGAAACCTAGCTTTTTACCATTTCACTTATATTTAACCACTGTATGGCCTGTGTAGTTTTACAACCAGGGCCAAGTAATTTGTCATGCATAAGGTAGTTTACAGAAAGAAAACAAAGGGAAGCTCAGTTGGTTGCATCTGATTTAGGGACACTCACAATTACTCCAAGGTACTGAAGTGTTATCGACCAAAGAAGAAAGGCCTGTTTCAAGTATGACCCCTGGCAAGGGGCACAGAAATGGCCAGTGAGGCACCTGCAATACGCAAAATGAGCCAGACTGGGCAGTACTAGAAGATGTTGGTTCTCGTCTCCCAGCCCAGCTCAATTGCATGATGCCATTCAGCATCAGTCAAAACTGAATATTCGTTGAATATACAGATAACAAACCAAAAGAGATACCACACACAGTAGCCAGTTTCCTGGCAGTAAAATGTTACCAGGATGTTCTTAATCAGTTGCCTAAGTGTGCCCAAAATTATTTTACCAGGGTAACTACTTAACCTGACCAAAATCTTTTTCCTGCTGACATAAATGCCATCTGTGTTCTCTTGTGGACCATACAGATCTGTAGCACTGTAGCCTAGTACAATTCAGTTTTGGGCATGATACCTTTGTTTGGAGATTAGTGTAACCTATATGCTGTGACCGTACCCCCAGGTCCTCTGATTCTATGGCAGAGCCACAGCAGACTCCTGTACTTGGCTTGTCCAACCTGTTTAACATTCGGTTGGCACAGTCTCCTGCCTGTCATCTGTAAGGTGAATCAAAGGGCTTTCAGAGTATTACATCACCAAACACCTGCCTAGCCCTCCCCATCCCCCCAAAAAAATAAAACCCTAAACAACCAGACTTCATCTACTGAAAAATTGGGAGTGAGGTCACATGAGTCTGTAGTTGTCATGTAGAATGTGATAAAGAGTAATGATGACCATGTGTGTGTGTGCCAGGAGAAAACGACATGGACTGGTAAAACAGCAGTGGATTGTGTTGAGAAATGGGTGAGCAGGAACACATCTGGTCTTTCTGACACAGAGTTACTTTAATTACAGTTTCACATACAACGACCCATTTTAACAAGCCAGGCATTGTCAGCAGCAGTCTCAGAAACGATAGCTGTATTAATAGCTAATATTAATTAAAATTTTATTTTCAACTTTAGGCTGTATTTTGTAGGTTAACATGGGCCTCTGAATAAGTTTAAGGGATCAGAACCTGCTGTTGCATTCACACAGCTCCTGTAGAAACCAGCAGGCTTATGCAGAAAAACCTTATTTCTAATCTCATAGACACAAAAAATATGGGTGCATCTCTCTACACACAAAAATGGGTGCATCTCTTTTCCCTCTAGCTGGAACAGAGTATGTCTAAATTATTATAACAGCAGGTTAGACTTGCATAGTAGATTTGTATAACTTTATATTTGTAAATAGTACAATGAGTGGCATGAGCGAGCAGATAAGTAACTGCCTCATCAAAATGATTCACCTTTTACTGTCCTCTTGAGACAAAGCTACTTAGCTCTGGAAGGTCTTTTCAGCACCAAATTATGGGCAAACTTTACACAGTAGGTATAAATCATAGTATGTGTGTAGCTCTTTAAGTTCACTTCACTGTAACTTGAATTGAAGCAATGCTCAAAGACATGGCACATTTTGTTTGAATTCGGAATCCTGTTAAAAATAACATTAGCTCATACTTGTATGAGCTCTCCTCTTCACCCTTCTGATTTACACGTCTATTTGGCTCTACTGTGGAATAAGAAAGCTACCAGGGATGACTATACCCTTTAACATCCACATCAGCTTCTGACTAACTCCTGCCTCTGAGATTTTACTAACAGGCACCCAAATGTAAATGCAGTAAACCACGTGCAATATCAAAATTCAAGGTCATAAAAACTTCTCATCAGCCCAGTTTGGCAGATTAGCTTTTAGTCAGTTCTTTGCCTACTTTGGGCAGAGTACAGACACATACAGATCATGAAAGAAACACGTCTTTGGTCCCAGAAGACCAAGTTTCAATTTAGTGTGATGTGTTCAAAATTACACCCAGAAGTACTCATGTGACATAATTTCAAACACAGGAACTGTCGTGATTCCCATACCAGATAGCATCCTTCCAAATAGAAAATTCACACCCCATGAAGAAATACCACAAAGAGTACAGCACTCCTGCATTTAGGTGTCTGTGGACACGTCCTCTTTTTCAACCCAGAAATCTTTTTGGAAAAATCTGAGAACTCGGAGGTTTTTTCCAGAGCTTCTGTAGCAGATGGCACAAGGCAGCAGGATGTCAGGCAATCTCAGGCATGTCCAGCGTAGACTGTCAAACTAGGACAGGTACAACATGCTTTGAATTTGGGGCTGCTGTTAACAAAGAAATATGGTATCTAAAAAAAATGCCAGGGAGAAGAATTTTCACAAGAAATAAAGATATAGACAAGGAATATGGCACAAGAGAAGCTTTTACTGGGAGCACTTTGGGTAAAATAAATAATGTTCAATTCAGCTGAGATGCAGGTACTCGTAAATTGGATGCAGCCAAACACTAGAAGGATATGCCTTATTTCCATCGGTACTGTCTGACATTTTTAATTGATTCTTAGTCAGTTGGCTGCTTTGTATCAATTTGAGTGTTTTTTACGAGTAATTATACAATTATTACAACACTTTGGTTGTACAGAAGGATTGTATAGGCTGTCAACATTTAGAATTCCATGTCAATGATGGGCAAAACTGAGCTGGAGGAATTTTTCTGAAAGGGATTAATGGCTATCGGCGAGTAAGCCATTGATCTTGAACAAGCACAAGTTTTCTTCAACTTGATATGTGCGTATGTACAATTCCTAGACGCACTGCAAGGGGCAGTCCCTTTATACAGCAGTAAGTAAAAGCAGTGGGAAGAAGCTACTCAAGTCAGCAACTTCAACCCAAGTCTAAGCTACACTATCTGCAGAGAGCTGGGAATCTGTCTGTAAAATTTGGCAATGCCAATGTGAAAGATGGCAACATACCATTTCCTGAGCTGTTTATAATCTCTATGCCAAGTGATTCAGCGCTCCGCTGATTTGGCATCAACAGCCCTGACCTCCAAGTGGCTACCAATACTGGGATTAAGGGATAGCCTGGTTACTGTGGTGTGCTGCTGTGTTTAGCAGAAAAAAAGCAGTAGATAGTGAAATAACAGTCATGAGACTGACCCTAACAAGGCATGGAGAGATGCAGCCATGTGAGAACAGAGCAACCACTACAGCATCACAGGGCAGGAACACTCCCAATGCAGCAGCCTGGAAAATGAGGGGACCATCACCTGCTTAGCTCCCTGATAACTGCAATCCTGCAAGGAGCAGAGGCAGAATATACAAAAGACAGCCTTTGGAAATGTACACAAGAGTAAACTTCTTCCATTGCATTCAGAAATCCATGCATAGTGCTTTAAACATAAACAGATTGCGGCAGAGAATTACCTGACCCAGATCAGCAGTTTCCCTTTCAGCAGAAATAATTCACTGTGGTTCTGTATATTGGCCAAAAGGTAAAGATTACAGGCACAGAAAAAAATGAAATTGCTGTTGGAAGTGTTCTGGCTTGGAAAGTATAGAAAAGAGCAGAACCAGGAAAGCAGACTTCTAGCCCTATAGTTTCGTTAATTAAGAAAGCAAGCACAAAGTGAATACTTTATGAAAGGCAGTATCAAAAACCATTAAAACTTTGAAGGCTCTTGAAGGAAAAATTATCCCAAATCCAGGAAAGGGTTATAATGGTGACACCATTGTGTTAAAGAGGAAGCGGGAAAAAAAAAAGGTATGTTTAATAGCCACAGGAGAACACCGAAAACACTGCATAGGGGATATATGTTCTTTCAAAGATACTATACTGTAACTGGCAAATGCTAGTCTAGCAGACTTTAAACACTGAAGCCACTGGAGACAGGAGCAGTGTTGAGACGTGTGAGTGCACTGAGCAGTGTTGGGTGGGAAATGCCTCTTAGGAAACAATGAGTAACTAGCTTGTCAGAGTCTAAATTCACATAATAAAGTGTTTTATTAAAAACACTGCTCAGGTTCAGGGTTACTTTCATGGTGGATGAGAGCAAGAAGGAAACTTTCCAGATTAGCCTACTGGTTTGGACACTCTGCTGAGACAGGTTTAGGACCAAATGCCTTAACTAGGCACAACAGCAGCTAGTGTCTGATCCTCCACATGCTTAGTATTCAAGTCATCCACATTCAGGGCAAATGCTGTTGAGGGTGAAGCAGGAGCACTTCTGGGATAGGATAAAAAAAACCTTAGAGACATTGATAGATAAAACCATCCATCCTGGACAGCCTTATACTTCACAGCACATAGATGCAGTTTTATTGAAGGCCAAGGAGAAATATGTATTTAGAACTCCAGATGAGAACAACACTGCATTGCAGTCACCTGGTAGCTGTGGCATGGTCTCATTTACTTAAGAGCTCCCCCCAGCCCCCGACCTGGGTTGCTGTTCCTCAGGGAACTGAAGGCAAAGCCTGGAAGGTGACCACTAGGGTCTTCTGAGAAGCACAAATACGGTCTTTAACTCCCTGTGGTTTGGAAATAATCATATGCTGTACAAGGCTCACGTAACTCCATTCCCAGCAGCATATGTGGTCCACTCCACTGTCTAGCATACAGCAATGCCTACTTTAGCAATTATTTTGCACAAGCTCCAACATTTACACTGCAAGTAGTTCAGAAATTTTCTTCAAACTATATTTAGCTTGATCCCCTGTAAGGCACTTTCACTTTCTGTCGTATATAGATGTCCAAGGGACATATGTAGCCACATATATTCAGAAAAGACTGGAGGACATTTGGGCCCTCAGCTGCAGTGGACATCTAGTTTTCCCCAGACAGGATTCTAGTTCATGCACAACAAAATGTCCCTGTGAACCAAGACGAGATACAGCAGCAGATCTGAAGTAAAACACCAACACAGATGCAGTCAGTGCTGTCTCCATTAGATTTATCTGAGGTCAAGATATTTTGTGGTTCCTACAGTTCCTGACACAGAGCTTTTGTCTGTCAGCAGGTTTGCACATGGGATGTTCAAAGATGCTACTTCTCACCTTAGCTTAGATGGAGCTAAGGCCAAAAACAGCCTGGCACAAACAATCATAATGGAAAAAAACCACATTTTTTTTAAGCACAAGGAGTCCAAACTGTGAATCAGAAATCCTCAAAAGTGGTTCAAAAGACATCTCAACTGACTGACCAGGAGAAAAACATTGTATGTGCCAGACTTAACATCCAGGAAGCCTGTGACCCATAGGGAAGATGATATACTGAAGTGTTGTAGCAGCTCTTCAAGACAGTCAGCAAATGTCTAACTGAAAACAGCCCTTCTGCTGTGTGATATTTTAAAAAAAGCACACATGGAGAGAGCACCACTTTTACAAGCTCCACCAAAAACAACTCTGCACTCAAATTCAGCAAACTCCCTCACAAACTGCTTTAAAATTTGTTGTGTGTTCTTAACCTAGTGTTTTCTTCATATGTTTTCTTTCAGCTTCCATCATCTTCCTCTTTTATGCAGGAAGGAAAATGTCAGTTTAAACCTTTTGGACCCAAACTCATGGCCATTATTTCCAGCTTCAACAAGTGCAATAACTTTCATTATATTTAAGTGCAAGCTCTCCCTGGATAAGAAATGGGGCACCTCACAGAAGGCACATGGCACATTCAAATTGTAGCACTTGCTCTTGCTACGGTTATAACACACAGGAAGAATTATATTTCTCAGGAGAGGAGAGGGCATGTTTTCAATACCATTGCCCTTAGGGCTCTACCAACCGTCCACTGCCACGGTCAGGCTGCTTGCTGTCTGTATTTCTTTGCTTAGCCAGTGTTTCCCAGCTGGGAAGTCACCCTGCACTATTGGAGACACCACTCTGTCCTGCTTAAATGCTGTAGAAGAAGCAGAAACTCCAAATTATCCCCTTCTCTTGGCAAAAAAATTTAAAAAATGTTTTCCAAAGCTCATATATGTTCCTTCACCTAAAATCTGTTCCTTTGATTGCTTTCTACCTAAGAAAACTTCTGTGGATCCAAAGTAATGATTCAATGGCTTTTTCATCAGCAGTCTTATTTCAGGAACTTACCTTTCCAGAATAGTCACCCTTCAAGAAGTTTTCAGTGAAACCCAGTGACTGAGCACCCGCAGATCTTCTTTACGGCACCAACCCTTCATTATCTCAGATCTCACCTAGAAACTGCAACTGTTCTGAGGATCACATACCCACCTTTTTTTTTTACAAAAAAAGTCTTTTGCCTTTCCCATTGTGCAATGTCATTCTGGATTCATCCCAGCAAAAATGTGGTAATGTGACACACGGATCCTTCCCTCCGGATCCATTTCAATCCCAACCACTGTGGCTGTGAATCTGACAGACAGCACACCACTCCATGTTCTGGGGCTGATCTGATGACTAGTTTGTCATTTTTTTCTTAACAAGGAGTCCCCAGTCACAGATCTGCCTCTTTCTGATAGCAGTGTGTATCTTCAGTCCTTTCCCTTCTGGTCTGCCTGCTGTCTGCAGATCTTTCTCCCTTCTGTTTCTATCCTCTCACACAGTCTTCTGCACGCTGGTCTCATTGCTCCTCAGACACCCCTCTCTGTCTTGTGTTTAGTGGGTTGGGGTTTTTTTTGGTGGGGGATTTCTCGGGGTATTTTGCAGCAGTGTGTTTCTCTTCCTCCTTTCCACTATAATTTATCTCCTTGTTCTTCAGCAAATCTTTTCATCAGTTGTTTCTTTAAGTCTTTTTTCCCTTATCACAAGATTTTCCCCACCTCCCCAGGCCTCTCCTCCCACCCAGGAACCTGCCTCCCACAGAAGAGTTCCAGCTTTTGGTAGCACTCTCAGAGTTACTATTTAGATACCCCATGCACTGCTATTTATTCTACAATGCTTTTCAACAAATCCTGTTTAACAGCTGTTGGGTTAGGGGTAATCACTAGTCACTTGCACACATCTGTTAAATTTACAGTGATATACACTAGAATATTTGAATTTCTGGTGTCTCAGGACAATATTAGCTTGTAGATTGAAGTATTCTTGCATAGCACTACAAGATTACACCATCAATCTGTTTTGGAGCTGAGTATTTTCCTGCCTTATTATGGAGCTTCATTTCATAATGGGCCAAATTTTGCTTGCCTTATTCTCTTGGTACATGCGTTTCACTGTTTGCAGGAAGATCACTGCAAATTCCAGAAAAACAGTTAAGCATTTTACTCTGTGATACACATCAATAAATTCTGAAAGTAACAGGGACTTCTCCACTTATCCGTTCTATCTTGTAACAGTGCAATTGTATCCTCTGTTTCAAAAGAAACATCACAGCAGAAAATCTATCCAAAATAGCTACCTATCAGATTGGCTATGATGCTGCATTGTGCGTAAAATCAGTGAAAATAGAATTATGTCAAGTTGGAGTGAAAAACATAAAACTTGAAATGTTTCTCTATTTCATCTTGAACACAAGATAACAATCTAGTTTCATTTACAAATCACTGAAATGTTGCTAGCTTTTAGATGAAAATCTTTTATGTATATATATATACATAAAGAAAACAGATCAATGCTTGCTCATGAATCACTCTGATTTTGAATTGTTCCCCCAAGACAATTCTATAGTGCATCAGGAGGAAAAGGGCAAAATCCCCTCCAGGGAGAAACAAGGTATTCTTGACTGCGGTTTCTATCCAGAAACCCAGGAACAGCTGAGCATGCATAAGACCCTCCTCCTGCAGGCCTCTTTACAAAATCAGAGACATAGGCCTTGAGATCTGGGAGCAAACAGCACCTGCTTTACCTTCTCCAGCTTCTCAGCTAGACCTCAGTGCACCTTCACCTGCCTGCACTAAACTGCCAACCCTTGGTTTTACCCATGCTTCAGTTCTTGTTTCACATTAAGATTGCAGTGGCCATGTTGTCCAGGTCCTCTAAGAAGCTAATTAATTTCTACTAACTTCATCAACTGTTAGACGAGATACCTTCAGACATCGAAGACTCCTGTGTCACCCAAGTGACTTTCTCATAGACATGCAGCATAACTGTCACTGAGACGTCTAATGCATGAACAACCCTGTCCTGTCTCGGTGCAGTTTCCTATTTCTCCGGAGTTTCAGTTTTCCCTCATCAGCCATCACAGCCTTGTTCTTGAGGGAATCCACTCCTGGCAGCTTGGAAATGAACCTCCTGAAGTAAGAATCAGATTTAACTATTGAGAATGTCCCCTACTATACCCTCATTTTGGCTCTTCAGTACAAAGAAACAGAAAGAGGGAGGGAAGGGATTTCAGACAAGGAACAGCTGTTGGGATAGATTAGGTAGGGTCCAGTAAACAGATAAGAGGCTTAATGGGGTCAGCCTTTAGAGCTGTGTGGATGGGCATAGCATGGGAAGAGACTAGGTTGAGCCTGGATGAAGGACAGGGGAAAGACAGAGAGAGACCTGATTGCAAATGGAAACAATGGAAAATCAAATACAGAACTCAGTCACAAGTATGTCTTAACTTCATTTCCTAGAACTTAATATATGAAACAATGTGACAGATTCTTACCAGCTTCATAAATCTGTTTTGTGAAGTTGACTCTAGTACTTACAACGCAATTGTCATTGCAGATTCATCTCGTACTTCCTCAGTAACCAAAGCAATTCTAGATAACAACCTATCCATTCTAAAACAATAAAATATCAAGTCTCTGTTTTCTTTTCTGAATAACAAACCAGATCATTGTTCCTATTCTGCATAATAAGCCAGCTTCTTTATAGCAACATATCAACAAATGTAATTCACTTAGGGCTTCTTTCTCATTGCTTTATACCTTTTGCAAAGCTGAAACATCTAGTAGACTCAACAGAGTATCTACAAAATACTTGCACAATTCTTCATGTGGAAGAAGAAATGAGGCTCAGGTCTTGTAGTTCAGATACCCTAAAACAGAGCACTTGCATTTCCATGTTAGACTCAATAACATCTTTACAATTAATATTGTACATAATATAAGAGCATCCCACACTGGAATACCGAATGTTCTAATGAGATGGGAACTTCCAAGGAGAGGAAAGCTTTTGAGCAGGTTGTTCCCACACAGAGGTGAGACATGGACCCCTATAACTCTGGTGAGTCCTCTAAATATTCTGTAATGTCCTTCATTAAATAAGCACTAAAAAACAACATCTGCAGCTACTCAACTTCAGTCAAAATGTACTTTCAAGATGATCAAAAATCACGGTTGACTTTATGTCTACTTGGCTTACTCTGCTGCAGTTCTGGTACAGACCTGCAGCTGAAAAGGTAACCAAACTTTGTCTTTCCACATTCTTTCCATGTAGAAACAAGCTATGACATAATTCTTAGCTCAGTTCCTGAACACCACAGAGGTCCCTTCCAACCCCTACTGTTCTGTGATTCTATGACAGTTTCATCACACTGCATGTTCTGTAGAAAACAAAAATCTCACAAAAATGAGGACTCTGTTATTGCATGGAGGTAGAAAAAAATTACTTTTCCTGAACCAAAACAGTGATAAAAAATTAGAAAGTCCTGATGATCTCAGTAGTCACATCCATGGAGCAAATTTGGCTAAGACAACTAACCTAGTTCATTTCATTTTTCTGTGGTCGTCTGATGGTGGAGAGGACAAACTCTTCAAAGAGGACTTCACAGGGCAGATGATCTGAGCTCATACATAAATGAAAGAGGGAATTCTCTTCCTATAAAATACTTCTGCAAGAATGCCACTAAGAAATCTAATTTCAGTTGGTATCAGATATGCATCATGTCAGCAAATTGGAAGACAGAATGATGATATCACTGAGGCTTTTTGAGTTACCCTTGAACATTCAAGCAGCATTGATGTAGCTTTTATAATTTCATTTATTTTCATTTCTAATGACAGTAAACTCATGATTTGTCTTAACATCAAAAATATGTAAAAAAGCAACAAGAAAATAGAATAATTACTTTTGGAAGACATGTTAGAGTTCAGGACGTAACTAGTGAGAATAGAAAGATTTTTTAAAATTCAGAATTATGGTAATTGTGTCTTATTACCTTGTGTGTACTGTGCACTGTGAATTATCTATGCTTAAAAAGGTGGATTGCCTGGAGCAGCCCTCATTACAAAAGTAAAACTAATCATGAATGTACCGGTATAAATCACAGAAGAGGCATACATTTAGTCTCAAGAGTCTGAAAAACTGTGAGATGCTCTTCTTTATTATTGTTTTAAATGAAATTGACATTGCTACAGTGATAGCTTTCTAAATGGGATACTGTGATGTTGCCTTCCAGTTATGAAGTAAGTTCGGTGAGATCAACAAAGCTTCACAAGCTGGACTCACTTGGATCTTAAAGGAAGAACCAGCAAGCCTGGAGAGTGTTTCCTCCCCTGTTAACCCTCCCCTGAACAGACAGACAAGTGCTTATTGCAGGCAACCTCAGATCCCCAACTATGCTCTTACCTTGTGAGACACAACCCTATGTTGATCCAAACACCATGTGACCGTGTTATCAGATCACCAAGTGAGAGCTAACACATTTTGTCACTCAGCATAATTTATTATCTCAGCCTGAATACAACCACTGTTCTGCAAATTTTGCTTTTCTGGGAGTGCAGCAGAGCACACTTGTGTCTGTGTCTCTGGCCACATACATATATGTAGAAAAAGGATGCGTTTCACATGGGTCATCTAAGGATGTAACACCTTCTAGCCACAAAGGTATCAGCCCAAGTCCACTACGAGTAAAAGTTTACAATTCCTTTTTCCCTGGTCTAGCCATTGCCTGTTTTTGCTTACTGGAATTCCACTATTGCAGCTTCCCTATAGCTTACTGTTTGCCTATATTTTTCATCTTTTTCTGAAAGGAAAACTACCACAGAAATCTTAAGTTTTGCTTCAATAATTTTTGCTTCCCCTCTTACTTTTTGCACATTTACTTCTAATGTTTAAAATTACATCCCACGCTCAACATAACTGCAGAATGTGTTCCCCAGCCTTTTCAGGTACTCTTTTGGGCCATCTCAGAACTTTTTCGCTCGAACCGGGAAAAGATCCCTCAGTCTTTTGCATTACATCAGGTTCTTCAGACCGATCAAACCACTCTGTTTGGATCTTAATCACTATCACACAGAGTACAGAATCTCAGAGAGATGCATTCTACCACCACCTATTCTATTGATATTCTGATCTCTCTACAAGCCGATTTTAGTTCTGTACAAAAAGTATAATTTTTTTCAGGAAGTTCCCTCAGGATTCTCTAAGTAGCATGTATTCACAGAGGAAAAAATACATTTTTCATTTCTTTGCATTGATTAATGTACTTTTATGATCTGATGCAACCAGTAACTGAATAAGCAGAATGTTTTTGAAGTCTCTGTGCTCTTCCAGTTTCTTGTACCAACATCAGTGGTGTTAAATGCTCTGTGTGACTTCTGATGCTGATTCATCTCATCTACAGGGTTGGAAGAGGGCAGAGGAACTTGTTACAGCTTTGCAGACTCAGAGATGTTCAGCTGTGAAACTGCTCTCTGTTTGGCCAATTGGCCACCTGCCAGCAGAGAATAGCCAGAGCACCTCCAGAAGCAAGGAACATCTGTCAGCTTAGTGTGCCCTACAGTGGAGAAATGCCCAACTAGTAGTCATATAGAACACCATAAATGAACAGAAAAGAGAAGGCATCTTTTATTTTCAATTGACTGATGCAAATTGTGCAAATACATACAATTATCTAAAGGTATCTATTCATTTCGCACATGCATGCATATCAGAAAATAAAAATACGTTGAGATGTTCACATGTACTCAGAAAGTAAGGCCGAGAAAAAAGGACTTAGTAGGACTGAATACCATACAGTAATGCAAGTCCTCCTCTCCTCTCCTCTCCTCTCCTCTCCTCTCCTCTCCTCT
>Ga0065711_1034227_pt1 | contig 24118 bp, 16 predicted proteins | sample Hoacrofraction12_FD_59098 | JGI IMG/M metagenome (GOLD analysis project Ga0065711, IMG submission 59098) | Hoatzin crop microbial communities from Cojedes, Venezuela - Epithelial fraction 12 v2 (version 2) | ecosystem: Host-associated > Birds > Digestive system > Esophagus > Crop | place... | reverse complement strand
CACCCTTAAGATATTTATAAGCATTTATTAGGTCCCCTACGTCTGGTTTGCGCGAGGGAAGTGGCGAAATGCCACTTTAAGAAGGTAGTGAAGCTGCCCTCTGGGCTTCACCTTCCCTGACATGGTTCAAAAATAACATCTGAAGCGTTTTGTAACATGACATCAGGCACTGAAGACGGTTTCTGTTCCCAGATAGCGACCTTACTACAGGGTACACCAGCATTTTGTGAGATGTCTCTGCCACTATTTTTCTGCACAACATAATAATAATAATAATAATAATATAATAAATTATTCTGAAATAGAGTAACAGAGCCTCCTTAAATCATAATGAGAACCTAAATTGTTTTTCAAAAGAAAATTAAGTAGCCCATTTATTATTTATGCTCTTTTGCTACACATGCAAAGCATAGCTTATTTTTCTGTCAAAATTTAGCTGACCTCCAAGCGCAAGAAAGAAAAATGCTGCAAACACCACATTTTTTAGGACTGGTTGAGTTGGAATAAACTTCAGGTATCACCTTTTTATATTTGATACATATAACAATGCTGTGCCACGTCATCTGAGGTCTTTTTCAGGTCCATAGCACCAAAAAGAGGTGCTTCAGCTTTCCTTGCAAGGACCTGACTCAGTCCCGCGATCCGAGGTTGGTCCGTGTGTGATTTGCACGGGTGGTTACATTTTCTGCCCAATGTCTCACATAGTAACAGCGCTAAGCTTAAAAACAGTCAGTGAAACAGGCTCTGTTTCTTGCGGGGCTGGTTAAGCAAGACAAAATCAATTAGTGTCTGAGACCTCACAGGTTTCTGTAGGCAAATTGTTCCAATTACCAGCACCCGAGAGCAAATTAGGAGGCAATTAAAAGGAGCGGCTGTGATTTCACTAAGTTACTCCTGTCACTGTCATATACATTCTGGTTTAGGTCCATTAAAAAGGTATTTTGTCATTTTAATTTTTCTTTACATGGTTGCATTTTTCTTTTAAAAAAGTTGAAATACACACTTATTACATTTGGCAATATTTCCTAAAATTGCGACAGGTGAGGGTACGTGCATGTGTGTGTTATATTGAATGTGTTTCAGGTAAATGCCTCTGGAGGGGCTGTTGCTGTGACTTACTCCAAGAGCTGATTTGCATGCACAGAAGTCTCAGGAAAAAAACAGACCTTTGTGCACAACATATGCTTTCTTGCAATGTATCTATCAGAAATAAAAACAAGAAAAGAGAAAAACCCATTATGTACCATCTTCTTGCCTGAAAAAAACCAAAAGTCCTGTTTTATTGGCTTACATTCACACAAATCACGTACAAACCATACTCACGAGTCTACAGTTGTGAAGACTCAAGTCAAGGATCTCAGGTCATGTCGTACATATGAATTAATTACGCTTCACGCTAGTTTTGCCTCAGAGCCAGAAAAGTGGGGAATTAAGATTTAAATTACACAGCATCACACAAGAAATAGAAATCCTAACCTTGATACTTCCTAAGCGAATTCGCCATCCTTAACTCATGCCAATTGAAAGAAAAATCCACACTATGCAGCCTCACACTGTGAAGTCCGACTTTCCTCATCTGACTTTTTTTCCTAAACACTGTCTGCTGTCACCAGCCATTCTGCCCCGGGCTCTGCTTTTTCCAGTTCACATTCCTAAACCTTCTGGAGATTCTCCATCTTCCATACCCTGAGTCTCACGGCGCTGCCTAATCCCAGCGTGTTTAATGCTTTGGGTGCTGGCTGGTGTCCTTGGCCTTGGAGCTGTTCAGTGGTGCAAGGCTTCAAGCCAGGGAGGGAAGATTTCTGGTCAGCAGGAGGCAGAATCAGCCCCAAGCGTGGGGAGGAACAAAGCCACTTTTCTTGGATTTTACCCATCTGTTGATCCACCTCATCTCTTCACCTAGCCCGTAATTTTAGCTGGAGCAGTAGCCACTCACTGCTGAATCCAAATCCCCTTGTGAGAGCGGAGGAGGAGAGGAGCAGAGCCCAGGACCAATGCCCAGAGCGAGCGGGTTTTTTTGCGAGTGAGGCATTTGCAGCCAGGGTGAATCATTGCACAAATCCATCTTGTCTGGGGGCAAGGGAAGGAAGAGTTGGTGGAGATACAACTCTTGGCACTGCAAAGGGCAATCAAAGAGGAGATGGGAGCTCCTCTCCAGCACTTGAGGAGATGAAAGTGGAAGGTGGGAAAGATCCCCGCCCCCTGGGATGTGGGAGGGAGAGATTCAGAGCAGGAGCAAGGGAAAGATGGGAAGATTCAGAAACACACATATTTGTTCTTGAGCATTTAAAAGGTTAACGTTCTTCTTGGTTAAACACCATGTTAGTCTGAGGTACCACCCAAGGGGAAAAAATAAAAAGGCAAATTAAAAAATAAGCCTCACACCCACTAGTCTGCAACCAAATCTGCTCCGTCATGCTGAGGGACTGGTGGAGGAGAGGAGAAGAAAGGAAAGCAGCTCGCTCCAGCTCTAATAATTCTGATGATTCATCGCTCCGAATTAACAGAGGTCTTTGGGGACAAGAGCATCACGACCACACTGCTTCTTTAGGGCTCATAAACACTCCTGGTAAACATGCCTTCCCTGTCCCCTAAATATTCACCCCACACAAATACAATGAGTCACAGATCCCACCCAACAGCAGGTCACTGGCTGCTCAGACCTTCCTTCAGCACAGCACTTATACCAGCCATCAACCCTCCCGGGCAGAGGCTGCCGGCGAGCATCCGGGGTTTATTTATTTGGAGAGAGACGCAGACACACAGAGGCACACATGCACATTCACACATATATCTGTGTAAGAAAGACTTTTTTTTTTTTTTTAAGGGAGCATGGAAAGGCGTCTTGCCAAATAAACGACACTAAGCGGCGCGTTCCATTTTAGGTGTTGACAGTGTATAATAAATCCCAGCCCTACCTAACATTTACAGGAACATTATAAAATAAGTGAAACGGCGTGAGCTGGTTCCCAGGGCAACCAGACAAACACAATAAACAGGCTGCAGAGGCAAGAGTAAGTTGCACCATACTCCTGGGTCTCAAATATATCATTTTACATTAGCCTTCTGCTGTTGCTGCTCCTGAAAGCTCTTTGTTTTATTATTATTTGAAAAAAAAAAAAAAAATGGTATTTTTTTAGTGCAGATCAGCGTGAAATCGATGAGTTCCTTTGGTTGCTTGTCTTTATAGGTCTTTTACTGCACATTAAAGCTTCTGCGAAAATAATAATGACTATTAATAAATCTTTATAAAGAACTGCATCCCCCTCCTGCAGAAGAATATTATTAATAAGGTGTCTAGCAACCCAGGGCCTTTGTTGGCCCACTAAAAACTAGTTTTGAGGGGTATTTTTCCTCAACACAGATACAAGATTAACTGTAAAATATATGGGGTGGCTATGCCAGCTTCCTCTTGATTCAGCAGCCTCTCTCCAATTTTTCATGTAACCAAACTACAGGTTCGGATCCGGCTGTCACTGATATCAGAGGACTGTTCTGGACCCAGCCGGGTCACTGCAGCTTGGGCTCATCAAGTCCCACGACGAGCTGCACGAAACAGTGACATTTAGTGCTCCTGTTACCAGCCAATACATTTCTCTTCACGTACGTACTGGGGGACTGTGCATACTGTACATCAATATTTTCAGACGCATTCCCGAAATACATGATTTTCAGAATACAGACTACCCAAGAACAAGAACAAGGAACATCGTTTGAGATGGGAAAAGGAAGGTGAGATTTTTAGAGAGGCACAGAAGTTGTGATAGGTTTGGGAATGGTGTCATAGTTTTGGGAAGGAACCTTGGAAGTTCCTCAGCTTTTAAGACCACCCACAATTGATTTATCCACTGACGCATTGTCAGTGCTGAAGAAATCAATTTTTGCAATTTTGCTCCAGTCTTGCTCATCCACTATCGCAAACCATGTTGTGCTTAAAGCCCTCTTATTTATGCTTCTTGAGCCACCTTTCTGTGGTTTCTGTAATTGTTTTGGCTTGTCCTGTTTCAGGATGGGCAAATATGGGGAGGCTCCATCTCAGAGAATTGTCCTGGTGATTCTACCTGGATATAAATGGGGTGAGTCAAAAGCAGTATATGGAACACATGAATCTGGAAATCTGAAATGAAGCAGCAGAAGTCATCCAGTTCATCTGCCTCCACTTCTCCTGACCTGTCCTTGCGTGAGGAGCAAGTAATAGTGACCAAAGAGAAATTGCTTGGAAACAAGGGGGTGTCAGTTAATATCCCCAAAATTTTAAAGGCACTTCAGCAATGACTGGAACCCTTCTTCGTGTGTTATCCAAGGTTTTCCACACAGTAATGACATTTGGAAGCGTGGATACCAGACTGAGTTGCAAGTGGAGGGTGGGGTAATCACATGCTCCCGGTTTCTTTCCCATATTTAGCTCCATCCTTTCCAGACTGCCGCAGTTTTCGGGCTTAAGTTGAGTGGCCCTGCCAAGAAACAAGCTGTTGGCCTGCAGACACCAGGGTGGACGGCTGCTGAGTGAGAACACATCCACCCGTTCCAGTCTGAGAGTAAAGGAGACAGCTTTGTGTGTAATAATTCTGTGTAAAGGCAGGGCTAAGAGACTGGAGGTGGCTTTTTTTTTTTTATGACCAAATCACCGCTCGATTGATGACTAATTAGAATGAGTGAGGTCCAGATGGCCAGCTTCTTTAATGAGGCCAATTAAGGATCCAAATGTTTTCATACAGTGCCCTTTTTCCTAGAAAGACTGAGTAGCAATGGAGGTCCCACCTTCTGCTCCAGACACAGTCCAGGAACATGGTCCTACAGTACTTAAAAAATAAAAAGCAAATGTGATAAGCAAAAAAACAGTGTAGGTTTCCAGCAGAGAGGCTTTGTGTCATGCCTCAGTCTCCCAGATTTATGCCAAAGCCCACCCCTGAATACCTTCTCAAAACTAAAAACCTTGTCTTGTGAGGGTTGCCCAGCTTCAATTTCTCTATTTTCTTATTTTTTTTCTGCTGCAAACTCTGCACCCCTGAGTCATGGTCATGAGGAGAAGAGCCGTAACACTGTGAAACAGAATTTCCAATTTCTAACCTGAACAGACGCAGTGAGTAGCTCGCAAGGTTTCCACCCTTGTTTTGCAGGTTTTCAGTGGGGTGTCTAAGCAACTGCCCTCGGAGTGTTTATTTGAACTGCAGGAGCTTCCTGAGGCTCTGTCATCACAAGAGCTCTTTCTGTACGGCCACCTGAGATTTACAGGACATCCATTCCTACATTACAATACTACCTGAGGACCTCTTGAGTTTTTAGCCTGTTTCTCTTCACAAGACTCCCATGCAAACAGTTGCATTTTACAGATGGGGAACATGGGAGAAGAAGGACTATTTGTAGTGCACAGAATGCAGAAAATGAAACAGAGAAAAGAACCTCAGTTTCCACACGCTGGGCTAGTATTTACCTGCCAAATCAATCTTCTTGCTACTGCACTTCATGGACATTAAGGAAGAAAGCAGTCTCCAATTCTATCATGGGTCAGATGTCTGCAACCTTTACTCTAAGAAACGCTTGTGTACAAAGGCAGCCACACTAATGTGCTTTCAGTAGAGATGCTCAGATGTCAAGCTCCCAGACCTACAGTCTGCTCTGCTTACCAGTGACTTTTGGGATGCAAAATTTTTCTGAGTCGTGAATGGGTCTGCAAGCATGAAATGTAAACTTTGTTTTTTTGATAAATAAAACAACCAAATTTTTTAATCCTTCTATTCACAAAACATTTAAATTTTACAAAGCAAATTTCTGTTTTTAATAATCCAAAGGGATGAATAAACGTTCCATTTTAACATTTCCAGCAGCTAGAGTAATTCCACCTGATGGCCAGCTTGGTTTCAGGGTAGCTGAGGGCCTGGCTGAGATGTGTCAGGGTCACCAGCTCCTCAGGTGAGCGAGCCCCCTCGCCTGGGGAATGGCAGCAGAGGAATGCTGTGCGTTCCAAAATGTCTAAGGGCTACTTGGAAACGTACACGTCTGAGTGCACTGGACTGGATCAACCACAGACATTATGAGGTTTGCGGTGTGTCTGAGTGTAACAATAGCAACCCGAGGCTATACGAGATTTCCCGGACGTGTAAGGCTAATATAGATTACATATGTTGCATTAAATACACTGTGAACTCCAGGAAAGCTGAACAGGAGCTGTAGTGCAGTTAGCTCCTCAGATGTGTAAGAAATAATACCAGTGTTGCCAGGATTCACAGCTATGTGGTGTTATAAATTTTTCACTATTATCAGAAACGCAGTACATAGGAAAGTTTACTTCACTTTTTATCATCCACTCACCCTGTTCTGGGATGTTGGGTCTCAGTCCTGGTAACGACCATATAGTGACTACAGCTGTCTCACGCAGAAGACAGGGAACCCGATGTTTCTTGTGATAAGAGATCTGAGTTGTTTCTTCCATCAAAAATGAGAGAGATAATAGGCTTTAGAAAAGTTGTTGCTCTAAAAAGTTGGAGGTAGAGTGAAGACCCAGGCTGCTAAAATTGTCAGTGCGTTTGAGAAATGATTTACCAAGGACCTACTGGAAGCATTGCTGTAGTTCTCAGCAAACTAAATTAATAGAAATAAATATATGTCTGGGGAGAAACCCTCAGGTTGGGCAATGAAGGGGAGACCAAATGCTCTACGTGATGTGAATACAGTGGAGCTTGCTTTCATTTAGAATAGTAAAATGTGAATGGTTACAAATTTCTCTGTTGATTTGACAACTTCATGAAAAACACGTGCCCCACAAATGGGCAAACTGAAGCTCCTAAAGGACACGTCTGAATAGTTTGTATTTCTGGCAAGCCAGAGGCTAATGGGTAGTTACAGGGAGAGTCTGGCAGAGCGCAAAGAAATGTGCTGCCCACTGGCCCTGGGGGTACGTGAGTAGATGGAGGCTTGAAGGAAGCACAAGGCCATTTAAGGGAAGAAAAGCCTCCTGGAAATTTCTGACGTATTTTGGGTGTAAGTCGAGGCAAACAGAGAAAGGACTTTAATAGTGGGCAGTGTGGAGACAGCCGAAAAACCCAGAGGTTGAGCTCCCTTTGTAGGTATTTGTAGTGCTGGGTAGGATTTGTCTCGTGGTTTCTATTCTTTCCCTCATCCTTAAAAAATGCAGTGAATTCAGTAAGCTTTCTGACTGCCACCCAGGTCCAGCATTGCAAAACTTGCCGACCCTCCGCATTCGCACAGTCCCTGCTCTAAACCGGGCTTTCACGCTGGGCATCCAGAGCATGTCAGGGTTATCCAGCCAGTCTTCAAAGGCTCTGTCACAGCCCGCAGTTTTCCAGACTTGTCATTATTTCACAGCAATCATCTCAAGTTTTGTAGGGCGTCTGAAGAAAAGGTTTCTTTCTGCCATTCATATAGCGGGATATAGTCATACAGTCAGTAGTGGGAGTCAGCTGGGATGGGGTGGAAAGCTAACAGACCTGATTTCCTGATGTATTTTCATTCTTCCCTGAAATCTTTGTCCAGGTGTTATCTTCTCCAGCTGCCCCTCCTGTGTCAATGCCTTTGCCCCGAAGCACAGTACTCCTGCCAGCTTAGCCCCCACCCAGTCCCCATAAGAAGTCTTAATGCTGCCCTTTGTGTTACACGGGTGCACTCAGACATGCCAACGCTGGCCGGGCTGCCGGGTCACCTCACTGTGTCTCTGCAGCAAGCACAGGCTTCACGGGTTTCCAGGCAGGGGAAGGGTGTGAATGTGCTATAAGCCGTATGTCAAATGATTATCTGTAGCTGTATTATGCAGCAAGGAATGTATTTCTCAAGCTTTAGGGAAAGTTTCTGGCCTTCAGTCTGAACACTTGCTTTACCCTGTTTCAGGCTTGGAAAGCAGCTTAATTTCCTTTAGAAGCTGGCTATCAGTCCTAGCCTAGATGTCTCATCCTGCCCGCAATGACACAGACACAGCAACACAGAGGAGACCAGGTACCCCTGACACCTGCTCAGGGATGGGGGTTTTGACGCCATGGTTTTGGATTCATCATGGGTCACCCTTCCACCACAGCAACATCACATACTAAGTAGAGATGGAAATGTTACCAAATTCTAGTGCAAACTGCCTTTATTTTGGTCAGGTACTCCATGTTTTTCTGTATGTTAATACACAAAGGATGACTTAACACACTACATAGAAATAGTAATTTTCTGTCCACCCATGTTAATGGCTCAGGTGAAAATCAAAGCTTTTTACAGATGCATCTTTCTGCCCATAATTTAGTAAAACAGATCAGAGACTCAGAGCTACACATAAGCCATTTGTAGAGTGCTATTTCCTGACACTACCAAGTTGCTACACCACCACAGGTCTTTGCTCTGTATGTGTGGGCAGGTTATAAGCATCTATTCGGTCCCTATTTCAGGAGCCCCTTCCAGCATCAAGCCAGCTAGCTGGGCCATTTCCCTTAACACACTCCTGGCAGCTTCATCATACTGCTCTGAGAGCTCCTTGGCCAGGCTGATTTTTTGGATGTTCTCTCTCAGGTTACCTTCTAGCCGTATCTGGTCCAGATACTCTGGGTTTGCGGTTTTGATCCTCTCTTCCAGCTGAGTCTGGCTCTGAAGCATTGAGCAGATCATTTCCTGGAGTATTGTTTTTCTATCAAGGACACGCTTTGTGGAACAACTCAGCTCCCCCACCTGCTGCTGGACCTGCTTCAGTTTTTCAGGTACTTCCTTCTCCTTTACAATGAGCGAAAAGCTATAGCCCTCCACATGCACCTGCACCTTGTAGGCACCTGAAAAGGCAAAACAACATCGATCTTGTGACTTGCATCTGGTCAGAGTCCAACAAAGGGACGTCTAAACACCTTTGTTTCTGCAAAACTAAACACATGATGCAATAGCTCTCTGGTGTCCGACTCTGAAAAGCATCCATAAAATAAGCTTGTTTCCAGTTTCCTGATCACTGTCGCTGCTGTGTGTGCGTGTGCTGTATAATAGAAGCACTTGCCAGTAGCAACCCAATAGATTCATATATAACTTCCTTAAGGACTTCCTTCAGGACATGGGGCCAAAACCATTCCCTGATACAGCTGCTAAGCCTTCCCTCCAGTGAAATCAATAGTCTTTCCACCTGGCTAAATTTGAACTTTTCTGTTTGTTCATTTAATGAAAAGCATAGGGTATTGGGTGAGTCTTTTCTGAAAAGCGTATTGCAAATCATCCTAATCTTTCATGTGACGCCTCATTGTTCTCCCGACCAGGTCTACTGACTTGTGGCTTTTCTGTCCCCCAGGTTTTGGGGCTGGTTCTGTGGTATCACAAAGGCAGACGTCACAGGGCAGGGCTGGAGTTAAAGCCATGTGAAGTAGCACTAGAAAAGCCAAATCTCACAACATGTGTTTTCAAGATCAGTCAGCCCAGTCAGAAACATTATATTGTATCATAAAGTAGAAACAAGCTATAAAAATGACCAGAATCTCCATGAAATCTGAAATCCCTCTATACTGTGTCATACAGCATGCGAAGTAGCAATGATGGGGGCTCTGAGCAGGCTCCAGATGCAGGGACTGTGACATGGCAACACCTATGAGAATGCTGTTAATTCACACAGTCTCCATTGTCTTAATGTTGGCCTCAATTTGTTAGCTTTCATCTGCTTACCGTGCTCCCGCTGCACAGTCTCTATGCAGGCTGCAAGATGAGCAGTGGGAGCACAGCCAGAAACCTCTTTCAGCTTTTGGGCAGCCTTCATCATGGCAGAGTGATCATCGTGCTGGTCATTGAAAGTGTTGGCAACGTCGGAGAACAGGGTGTCAATGGCATGTACGTTTACCAGCTTCAGCGTGAGGGTCCCCTCCTTACTGAAGACCCCTGGAGAAATTAAAAACCCAAAGGAATTTCAGAGTTAGCAACAGAATAAATCAGCCAGGGACTTGGGGAAGGGGTGAAGGAGAGTAAAAACCTGTTTGACACGAGCACGGGACCCTGACCTAGATGCCGTGATCAGCTACAGAGCCTTCATTTGGCTTCAGGAGTTCTCCTGTTGCCTGAAATCAAAGCTTCACAAAACAAAGGGGAGATTCTGAGCGATCTCGAACAAAGTCATTTGGAGCAGGGCATGGGGGTGAGCACTGAAATAGTTTAAATAGTCCATATTAATAATTTCCAAAGTATAAGAAAACTTGCAATGACTTTTTAATTTGAAATGTACATTGACTATTGAATCATTCCTCACACTCCCTGCGAGATTCTGGAAATGCCATATAGACAAAGAACTCTCCATAGTTAGCAGAAACACATAACCTGCTATCAGGTACGAGACCATATCACGGTGAAAACTTCTCCAACACATAAAGATGCTTCAGATGGAAGCTGAAGAAGCCCTCGGTGTGGAGGTGTGGATTATGTGGCCTCCACAAGGCTATTCCTTTGCCAGGAAGAAAATATGACTGTGGCTCTTACACTTTGTGGCTAAAAATCATCTTGGTTCCACCAACATAGGATAAAATATGCTGATTTACAGTAGCAGAGAATCTCGTTCAGTAATTTTTCATACCTTCAGTAGATTAAAGTTTTTCTCCACTAAGCAAATCCTTCCTTCTCACACAAAGAGAATATATAGGCCAAAAGTTTCAAATCCTCTTAGAGCACGCTCAGGTGACAATAATTTTAATCAGAATTTGACATTCAAATCCCTTAGGCAGCTTGAGAAATTGCAAAGCAGTTGCACCACTGGAGCTCTAATTAAAAGCTCAGTTATCCAACTGGAAATCAGACGACTGGTTCCATGACAGCGCTTCTAGACCATAGTTTGTTTAACAAACCTGCAGAAATATAATTGCATCTCCTGCGCAATGGAATACATGATCCATTTGCTAGCAATATTTCCAACAAATGTCAGAGAGGTTTGTTTTTTTATAGAAGGAAAACTTCAGTCTCAGTTTTAAACAATAAAATCCGTTTTAGTAAGTTTCCCTGTTGCCAAATTAATGCTGAGTGTGCTTTGCTTTTCTTCTCTGTTTTGCTTTTATGTGTCTAAGTTTCCTAAAAAATAAAAGGGGAGGGGAGGAGCAAGGAGGGAACATGGGGTTTTTCCAATAAAGTGATGGATCCTGACGATAAATAGAAATGAAGAATCTGTTCTCTGGGGTGCCACAGAAGATCAAGATGTTCCTTCAGATTTACCACAGTATAAGAGAAGGAAAAATTACTTTCTATCAAATTCCATCGAGTTCCATAAAACTTATTTAGAGTCAATGAATAAATAAATACTTTGTTAGACTACCCTGAAGTGTGTTACATAGAATTAACTCAAGAAAAACTCAGAACAAAATCTGAGCTAATTATTGATCTCATAGCTTACCCTCAGAAGCACTCCTTCTTGGCTCCCTTTCCACTAAATGACTAGCACTGGTATTTGACAGAAACATGGGGGCTTTTAGGAAAATGGCAATATTCAAATAAAATGCCCTGTTTGCTGGAGAAAAACAGACTTTTATTTAAAAAAAATATATCCTGAAAAATATTAAAGGTTTTTGTCTTTACTGAAGGTTAAAACATTTCATCGAAAGCCTAAGAGAGTCCTGTTGAGAAAGACCATCTCGATGTTTCTTGGAAGGGTATTTCGGCTGTCTCCATTTCAGCCTGTGAGTGGAGGCCCTGGGCACTTGTCCACTCCCGTGATGTCCCATTTCCCTCTAGTGAGACGGGAGTTCATCGGGAGGGATGTCGTGAGATCAGGTGAGTTGGTCCACATGGGAAAATTGTGCTTTAATTCATCCAAACTGGAGCTCCCACAAACTGGAAAATACCAGTTTTTAATTTTTTTCAAGACATTCAAATTTCTTCAGTTTTATTTCAGCCAATTAAATCAGGTTCCTTTTATTTCCGCTTCTGTGACCCCTACCAAAACTTCAGTTATTCAGAGCCTTCAGAACACTTTACATGAGCGAATGGCACAGAGCTGGACTTGTGTTGTGTCTTGTGTTGGAGAATTTTTAACTAAATTAGCATTACAAATGGAAACTGTCCTTACACACTCCTTTAAATGAACCTTTGCATTGACATGCAGTATAGTAAAGTCAGCACATCCAACTCTTTGGGCTGGAAAAAATATCCTAATTTGTTACATACTTTTTGCTCATACAATGTTATTTTGATCTTCACTGGAGTTTCTATGTCACATAAATAATCCAGTGCACGTTCTGTAAATAATCCATTGCAAATTCTGCAGCTTCGACACTTTTTCAGTCTGCATTTTTTGTAAACAAGCTATTTCAGGGGACCCTTGAAATTTCCTTCATTTCTACTGAATTTAGCATTTTTCACTTCGTGTCCTAAATTATCGCAAAGTGGCTACCCATTAGCAGCCCTGCAGTGACTTTTAGAAACGCTTGGCAATTTGCAAAGCAGTTAGGTTTCTTCTGGATGAAAAGCGTTGTATAAATGTGAGGTCATTGCCATTTAACGTACGCTTTTATAACTGCATGTTTATGGTCTCTGGCAGGGGGTCTACACCATTATTTTTTGTTTCTACCAATGTCAGAAAGTGGGGTGCTGACAAACTGTGTACATGCGTTTCTTGTGTATCTGTGTACAATTTCAGCACTGGAGCATTTTTGGATAAGTACCAGAATTTACTAATTATCACTTTAACCACTATCCACAAAGAAGGGGGCGAGGGGTGAAACATCCAAAGAAAATAGTTAAAATCTTATTACCAATGTTTCGACAGGGCTGCCTTGTATTTACAGGAAGGGGTTCCCGCTGTGAAAGAGAAAGAAAGTTATGATGTCTTTTTCAAACAGAGGAGGAATCAGCTTTCTTTACACAACAGTTTTCTTGACATCTCCACAGAAGATTATTTATTCTCCAGAGGGAAACACTCTACTGTGGGGGAAAGGGACTCTTGAGCAGACCAAGGGAGCAGGAGGGTTTGGATGGATCGGACGCGTCCCCAGGTGAACAGAGGTGCCTCTTGCTGCTGGACCCAACCCCCTCATGCCTTGCATTAAGTCGTAACTCACTGGACCACATGTTCAGAAAGCATACGAGCCATGCGACAGAAAGAAAGGAAAACTTTACATCAAAATGCCAGCTCAAACTCAGATTTGGAAAAGTTCTGAATAGGGCACGATGCCGGTTTCTCTCACCTCTCCCACCAGAGTCTGTACAACTTTCCCTACGTCTTTTGCAGCTCCAGCAGCAGAAACCTTGTCATCTCCCCATCTGTCTGTTTCTGAGCCAACGTCCAAATGCTTTTCTAACGCTTGGCTACCTTAGCTAAAATGCAATGCCCGAGCCCTGTGAAGCAATCAGAGGTAATCTATCAGGTGATGCTTGATGGTGTGCTGGCACCGAACTTTCTGACTGCTCTTTGGTTAAACGGAGAAGGCCTATTCTGGTTTTAGCCTCCATTACATGCCCTGGTATTACCACCAGAAGTTGTTACCTGCCTATCGTCACTACACCCCACACTTCATAACTCCCCATACCAAATCCTACCTCCCGCTTCCCAGCCCGTCCCAGGACGAAATGCTGGAAAAAGCATTTGCCAGTCAGTTCAGGAAGTCTTTAAAAATCAAAAAAGAAATGCTAAAGAAATTGGGACTTTTTCTACCCTTTTAGTGCCTACATTTCAGGATTATGTTTTTTTTTTGCATTGGAAGTTGAGGACACTAACTCTTAGCTATCTGGCAGAGAGGCCTGTTCAACTCAGATACTGAACAGTATCTGACTCTGAGAACTGCGTATCAAATCCTGCAGAAAAAAAATCATATGTTCACTTGACAATTGTGAAATTTCAGAGGTTTATTCACAAAATTAAAAATATCTAAAATAGCGGCTATAATCAGATTAAAGAGCTGGATTGTGACAGTGCACTAATAGGCAAGCATGATAGCAACTTAAAAATAGCAGTATTGGCTTTAACCCTTGATTGGAAAATCAGTGAATAATCAGCAACTATATTGGTGAATAATCAGCTGTTATATTTGTCTTCAGAATGTTTTATGTGTTAATATATCAGATGAGTATGTCACTATTAAAAATTATATAGTTTGGAACATGCTCTGTCTTGGAAAAATAATGTAAAAGTTGCTTTTCTAAGTATGAAGAAAGGAGACCAGGGAACTCTTCTTAATCATCTCATAGCAATAGTAATTAATAAATTAATTTGATGCTGTGATACAGCTGTAACATTGTTCTTGCCCCACAGGATTTATCAGGCCATTTAGCTGCTCTCTGAAATGTGTCTGGGAAACTAACTACTGCCCAAAATTATAAATGAAATTACTGTAATCCCTGAATATGTATAGCAATTTGGAGGGCCAGGCTGGCACACAGCATCTGCCCTGCACACACAGCAGCAGGTTCCCTGTCTCACCTGCATGGGTGGGAACAGTGGTCACCACAGCCCACGTCACCTTCACCCATGTTGACCCTGAGCTGAGATGGCAGGAGAGCAAGCAACAATTTACAGCCTCCTTCATCCCCGTGCACATCCACAGAGCAGGATCAGACCTCTCTGTGTCAGAGCAGTGGCCAGCTCGCTTTGCAAGACACATTGCAAAATCTTTGTAGAAGATCTGCAGGAAGTTGAGGATGATGGAACTGGAGGGTGGTTGTAGGTGGGACATGAAAGGAACCCACCGGTGGGATGAACCGGGGCTGGGTCTGCACGCGGGGCACAGATTTTCTGCCTTGACTCCTCCATCTGAGGGGTACTTGCTTATCCAGGCATACAATCATAGAATCATTTAGGTTGGATGCATCTTTGCATCAGGGCAATCTCACCCCGTCGCTGCCGTGACATGGGAGATGTGTAAGCCCCTCTCTCTGTCTCCATCAGCCTAGCCACATGCGCAGCAGGGCCAGTCCTTCTCCCAGCAGCACAACTCCATAACAGATCTTGTTACGCACCATGATACAGTCAGTAACTCCTTCCCCTCCCCTTCTACCCTGCGTCCCTTCTGCGTTGTTGACGGCAATACGGGAAGCTGCTTTCTTACCTCGTCTGAAGTAGCTGACAGACAGCAACAGCAAAGGACGGGCATGTTAATCTAAAAAATAATTCCAGAAAAGGGGGACATAAGAGTAAATTGTCTTACTGGGACCTTTCGAAAGTCTTCTCGTAGCACAGGAAAACAACAGCAACCCAATTGCAAAACAACTGCAGCCCAAATATAGTCAGGACTTCACGTCACGGCATGTCCAGGGACTTCCCACTGCAAAATGCTCCCTTGCCCAAGTATTCACTGACAACCTGTCTTTTTAAGTCTGCAGTTTTCCTTTCAGCAATGTAATGGCATCTGAGAAGTCGGCTTCTCTCCCTCTGTAAATAAATTTGGGATTATCAGACAAATATTTTGCTCTGGATTTTCTCCCAGCATTCCCTCCCAGTCGTTCTGGGATGGGGAGAGGCCAAGGGCAATCCAGATTACTGTCCACGAGGAGTAGCGAGGAGAAACAAGGCCAGCCTGGGGGACAGCTGGGTACAAAGAGCATTTCCCTCCACGCTGAGCAAGCACCATCATGAAAACATGGGGCTGCACCTACAGCAGGGTATTTTATTGTGCCAATAAACCTGGTAGATTACGACTGGATATTGATATTTTAAGCAATGCTCACCTTTGATTCTCATGATTGCTTCCGTACTGTGTTTGGCTGCTTTTCTTGAATGACATGTCAAGGCAGGAAGGTGATCCTGTACCACCATCTGACACTGCATTTCAACGCGTGTTGTGTCTCATCTCCATGGAGTCAGTTTTTGCGAGCATTTCTGATTCCACCCTGCACATGTTGATCGGGCAATAGGTTATATATTCTGTTAAACCGGACAAAATCCAGCCTCTCCACTACAGTCTAAGAGTAAGCTGGTGTCTACTCTAATAGAGCAACACAGGGAGCTGTAGCACACCTGAATGGCTAAATTTGTCAGTGTAGGTAGTGACCTCTAGCAGCAGTGCTAGAACTCACATCCTCCTTGAGACAAAGCTAGAGAGATGGCCATCTTCCTCTTTGCTCTCAAAGAAGCCTTTGATTTTTGGCAGGCTTCTGTAATACAGTTAGGCAGTTTCCAGCCAATAAAAGGCAGAGACACAGATTCACTTGCATCTCATAAAACATAAAATGCAATTGCTAAATCAGAAATTCAGATCTTCCATGTACTTGGCTGAATGGAAATGGAGACTCTAAATTGCTTATTAATAACCACAATGTGCTGGGCTGGTTTTGATTTTTTCCCCCAAAGCCCCTTCCCACTCCTGCTATGATATCTTTTCTCTTTTTCATACCAGTCTTTCAACCACGAATCCCAAGTCATAGTCAGATTTGTGTTTCAGTCTCAGGTCTCCTGCCCATTCCCTTACTCATGTAAAATGGTGCAATTAATTTATTGCAGTCTCACCACAGTTGTTTTATTCATCATAACTGTAAAGCTCCTGTAAAGTACGCCCAAGAGAGGTAATATCATTTTAACAAAACCGTCCTGATGAAAGAAAGCTGAGAACCCAGGGAGAAACAGTAAGCTTATATACCTAGACTGTGTTTCTGAGATAATATTTCTTCCAAGAAAGCGTTATTTCATATGATAACGAGTATACAGCCTGTTCAGTGAAGAAGCCACATAGTAAACAGATGTGGAAAAAGTCCGAGAGAAAAAACTCCATTGGCAGACACCAGAATTAAGCTAAGCAAGCCATGGTAAATTCATTGGGAGATCCACTCTTACCTCGCGTATGGGTGTGGGATGGAAATGTAACTGTCTTGGAAGTGGGTGCATATCCAAAAAGGAAATGATCGCAGCTATTTCATGGGTGCTAAAATGCAGCTGCGGTGGATGTTAAGGAGAGCAGTGCCCCTGTCCAAAGACACAGTGAGAGCTTGGGGCTAGCCCGAGGGTTTCGATCCCTCTGGGGAAAAGGACTGTCTGTTCACAGGAAAAAGGCAGATCTGGGTCCTGGGGCTCTCCAAGACTGATCTTGTAATGTCTTTTGATCCACTGAGGCACCCTGATGGGTACTGGCTACTCATGATGCTGCCTAAGGATTTATAGGGAAAAAAAGACAGATCAACCTTACAAATCAGCAGTTTGAGCAAGCTGTCATGAGGGTCGTTAGCCTTTTTCATGAATCCGAGCTATGCTTTGTTTTACTTTGATTGCATTAAGATTGCTGGTAGAAATCCTGGCATATGTAATTGGGTTTTATGGGCTGTAGGCATGCACCTAATTTGACTCTTGCTATCTAAAATGGTATATGTGAGTCTAAATCATGGTCTACAACCTGTCTCACTCACTGATTTCTTAATGACAAACTGAAGTGATGAAATGGGCTCTCCATTTTTTTTTCTAAATTTTTTCAGTCAATACCTGAAATCCCCTGAAGCTACATTAGCCAGGGCCATTGACAAATACCTGTCATTCTGCTTCCAGTCTGTCTCTGTGGCCCATCAGTTTTTATTCTAGTTCTTCTCAATGTCTGTCTAGAACATTAAAATGGTCTGCATATTAAAAAAATAGTAATAAAAACAACAAGCTGAGATACAAAACTGGACTGTCTCACTATGACATAGTGCCATGAGGTTCCCAGACTGCTATTAAGAAAATATAGCTCATACGCGTAGTGCCCCTGCCCAGCTATGCTTCATCTGCCAGGCGATGTTGAAATTGGGCCTTCCTGGCACTGCCTTTATTTACCACAGTGGCATTGACTTCATGCGCTGCGGCCCTTTCCATTTGGGTTGCCTCAGCCAAGGTCATCATTGCGTAAAGCATGAGCCCGCAAATAGCAATTTCTTGCTATTTCTGAGGAGAATTGCTAGTTCTGTTTGCATCAAGGACTGTGAGGAATCCCTGCTACACTTGGGACGTGGCAGAGCTGACTTAGTCAGAGTTTCTTGGATTAAGCAGTAAGAAAAAAAAAAAGCTAGAAAGATGAGTCACTGCCGAGTGAAAATGTACTCGGTAGCTTCTCATGGAAATAAAGCTTGCTTAAAAATCATATGATGTGCCCCTATATATTCTTTTTCTATACATGAATAGAGACATGAGAATATATACGTACATATAAACACACAGACAAAGAAAGATTGTAAAGCACGCATGCACCCAGAAATGTACATCTATAAACATATACTGCCTTATTCTGAACTGGGGTCAATGTATATGCCTGGGACATAAAAACTAAATCTACTGAAGGAACTGTACAGTGTACCACCACATGCCTCTTTGTGCCTACTTTGCAATAAAATTAATGCTTTAGGAAATTAAATGTTCATGAAGAAATGATCCTCTGTGTAAGAGCCGAGGCACATCAGGTCCAGATTTTAAAGGTATTTCAATGCCCAGTTCCTGATGAAATCACAAACCAGATGTTCTGCTCATCTTCTGTCACATGCCCAGGGCAATGCAGAAACTCTGAGACATTTCGTAAGTGTGAACTACTGACTTCAAACTAATGTGCCTTTTCTTCAGGATTTTACTTTGAATCTCCCCTTTCTAGGCAGTCAGGTAATACAATATTACAGGGGGAGAAAAGGAAATGTCATACAGATGAAAAATACTAATTCAAGATTTTGACAAGTAGGAGTATTTCTTTATTCCGCAAAATGCCAATGTGTCAGCTCCTGTCAACTGATGAGGTTGCATTTACACACTGGTGCATCTTTCACCATTTTGACACTATCAAAATTGCCAATAGTTAAGCCTACAGATTGAAGGGAACACTGATGAAAAGGGTAAGGTCATTTGTCTTTTTTCACTTTCCCAACACCTGATTCATCATCTCATGATTTCTGGGGCATATCCATCCTTGAAACTGAGACATTTCAGCCAACCCTTTCTGTGTTCACAGAAGTCCAATACATATAAGAAAACACCTCACTTCTCCAGGTGCTCTCTGAATTGTCTTTTCCTGTACTGGGCATTTGTCGCAGGCACAGGAGAGCTTATCATCCATCCCAGACTGCTTCGGTACTGCAATGTCTGTCTCCAGGCATCCTACCGGGAAAATATCCTTCATCCACATTGCATAAGGGAGGAGCATGGCCACTGATCAAGACGCCTAAATAACATTGTTCCTGTAACTAATTACATCTATATGTTGCATCTGTAACAGGAAATAAACATTGATGTTCTTTTTCCTAATGGAAAAAGGTTTTTTTCCTAAACCTGTCCATAATTAATTCCAACTGAAGATGTTGGCCGTTGTTTATTTCTTACGGTTGATCTCATTATGGCTGTTTTGACTCAGAAGGTACCACGAGACTGGATAAGGAGCACGAAAACCATCACAGAAACAGAGTATCATACCTCCAGCGTGATTTGATTTCTCCTGCTTTGCTATGTCTAATTAAGGTTTTACAAGACGCTGCAAGCCCTGGTCTCCCTCCATCCCCTGAGAACCCCCTCCTGCATGGTCACCACATGACAAAGAGACACCCCCATATAAAACACAGCTGCAAACTATACAGACAATTTACAGGTCTCAGAGATCATATTTATGCAGAGGTCCTGCAGCAGGGAGATTCTGAATGTCGGACCCTGTTGGCGGAATGTCATTAATCAGAGGATAATGGACAGGAAGGTGGGTGGCTGCTGATAGTTTTGGCTCATTTAAGACGGTTTGGGAAGGCTGCCAGATTGTGTGCAGAATTTTTGAAATGTTTTAAACAATACCGTCTTTACAATGTTATAAAATGCTAGGGTGGCTCGAGTGGGTTTCAAACTGGCTCCCGGCCAGTAAAACCTCAGGATTCCAGTCAGCTGTAACCTGGACTCAAATGTGTGTCTGGGGTGGCTGAGGTCACCGGCACCCCTTGCACCCTCCCTCGTGTTTGTGCACCACCGTGAAGCAGACAATGTCCATGGTGTTCAAGCTTGTGCAAAACCTTAAAGCCTCCAGGTTGTTTCTTCATGGCTTTGCTACTGCAACTATTTCCCCTTTGTAACTCACAGGGATCCCCTTCCCTTCAAGGAAAGAAGTCATGTTGTGTCCTACTGAAAGAAAATAGTGCATTAATGATCAAGTGGGGATGAAGCTTCCACCATATTTCAGGATGGAGTCCAAAATCTGTCTTGCCGCAAAGGGGAACGGTGTGTCATGAGGAACACGCAGATGCCTGCAGAGATATAAAGAGTATAAACAGAGAATCATAGAATGGTTTGGGTTGGAAGGGACGGTTAAAGGCCATCCAGTCCAACTCCCAGCGCAATGCTCCAGTAACGTCCAAAAAGGAGCCTTAACTTGAATGAGAATCAGGTCTGCAGTCATCCTAGGTTCAAAATTATTAATGGGTTTGGGTTCATGCTTTGTTTGCTTCTTATTTGCTTTCCGGTGCGTTGCACCCATCAGCTTCTTCGACATCTGACCTGGTTCAGTGGGGAAAATAGCACAGGGCTGGGCAGCACAGCCTGGCCTCCCGTCTCTGCTTGCACATCCCACACACAACGGCAGCAGCTCCCGCCCGACACAGCTCTTTATTTCAGTGTCTCTGGAACCATGGGTGCAAATCCCACGCGCTGGTGTAAATAACAGTGCCGCATGCACCATGAGCAAGGCTACAACTAGAATCAAATGGTTTGTAAATAATTACTGGGCTTGTTTCTGCTGGGGACCACTTGATCGTACAAAGAAGTGAACTAATTGTATTCATATGCACAAATGCTGTAAGTTGCAGACCGAGCTCTTTATTCTTATCCACAGGAGGTAGTCACACTTTCATTAAAATTAGGGAAACTTTTCTGTGCTCTCTTGAGAGCTGTAACACTGAAGTCTTTGCTTTTTAAGAGTAAAAGTTTCCCATACTGGTAAAAGTGATATTATTTCATTTTATTAATTTAATATTTTTTGTTTTAATCTTATTTTCGTAAAATAGCATCCTGATTTTTTTATTATTTTTGTTGACAGAAAATGATTCCATTTCCAAATGAGACGCAATTCAGAAGGCTTTATTTATAGGAAAGTAAAATCTAAACCTGAAGCTATCTTTTCCTCCCTTTTATGTTTCCATAACACGATTTCTCCCAATAGAAAAAACAGTAGAAGTAACTTGTCATAATATCATTCATCAAAAGGAGCCTGATAATCCCAGACATTTAAAGCCACGTTTGCAAGCAAAGCACACTAAATAGAAACAGAACGGTCTAAGAATTAACCAGCTTGCATTTCTTACCCTTCCTATATTTTTTCAAAAATAGACTATTATGTTTTAAGGCTCTTGGTACATTATGATGCTTTCTTTGTACTGTAAATCTAGAACAAAATAATTAACTATGGGAGCACAACACTGGCATTCCAGTTTCACCTATGTGATACTACATAAGGGAAATTCCACACATGGAGGAGGAGTTTTGCTTTTCTTAAGACAGAACCAAGACTCCTAAACAAGCCCATCTTCTTGCCAAGGCCCTCCTTCCCTCTTCCCGTGACTGTATAGTGGATTATTTATTGCTTGAGCACATGGCATATGTCACAGACCCACTTTCCCTTTTCAGCAGATTTTGATTGATCCATGAAATAAAACCCGCTGTAACCAAAGGAAATGAAAGCCATTAGCAGTGACAATGGTGAGGACTAACAAGCTCCACTAGTGACCAAATAAAATAAGCAGATATAAAAGCAAATTAGGAAAGACAGTATTCGAAATGCTACTCTCCAATTCGTTGCTCAGAGTAAGATGTACGCTTCTGTAATTTAAGGGCTCAGGCTTCCTAGACGGCTTTCCATGCTGTTGGCACTGTTTTGTACAGTATGCAGACCCTTTCACTAGGCACAGATTCCCCAGCCACTAGCACAAGTGCTCACACACACAGTCTAGCGCATGGCGATGTAGGAATGGTATTCATCCTACTCCAAGCGCCACGTTTTAGTTTTGATCATTTTGTACGGCTCAAGTACTTGGAGTATTTGCACTTTCCAACTACTCATTGTTCCATTTCAAGAAGATTATTTTGCACACTTGCTTTCACTACACAAACCTCAGGAGCAAAGCACCATTATTTTAGGCCTCTCTTTCACAAAAGGCGATCGTACAAGTTAAGGGTTGAAAACCTTGTGGAGGTCTGAAGAAAGAGGAGGGAAGTAGAAAAGTAGGGGGCTCGCTAAGCATGTGTCTCTGGGGAATAGCTCATTGCGGCCCCACTCCTGTTCCCAGCCAAATGGCTTAAACAACAGACGTTAACCTTAAACCTGCATTTCTAGTCAGCTTTAAAATTTCTAGGGCAGTTTTCCTGATACACCTGCAGTATATGTCAGCCCTTAAAGCCTCATGCTCCCTTCACTGGCTTTGCAATGGCTGCTGCACATCTCTAAAGTTACAAAATCTTTTTGTTAATAAAAATTATACTGTGATTATATAGTAGCTTAAAAAGCAGTAACATTAGAAGTCTTTTCAATATTTCCATAATACTAACATAAAATGTATGTTATTTTGAATTCCCAGAAATATAACCTTTTCTTGGAAGTAAACTCGTGGTATATAATCGCATGATCCTCCTTGCCGGTGAATGCACTCCCACCTCTGATTCATATTCATGTTGTGAGTGGCTTTTAATGGCAGAACAGGGGAATATATTGTGGTTTCACACATACACAGCTTTTATGGTCACTTATTCCTGACTAGGAGATAGAGAGACATAGCAGAGAAGTATTCTTTCTTTCTTCCAAGGTGCTTCACCTCTGAGTAGAGTAGGTGGTTCCTATATTGTAATATAATATCTTGGAACCAGTTTTATATCGAGGAGAAAGATAAAACAAATAATCCTGGGGGCTAGATGATGGGAAATTGTTTTAGAAGAATTCATTTCAACCTTAATACATGTGATTAGGGGTAACTGAACACACTTGGTTTATTGCCTCACCACAATAATTCATCAAACTACCTCTCTCTCACTTCTCTTGTGGTGATGTTTTAAGTGAGACTGAATGCCATGATGTTACCTCATTTTAGCCTGTGTGTGACTGTATAATCGACAAGCTGGTTTATTAAAACAAGTTACCCTGCATGTTCTGAGAGCTGGAAAGGGGAGCGCTCCCACCCCTTGGTGCTTCCATCTGCTACACTGTGCTGGGCAAACTCTTCTGCCCTGGGACAGAGCCCACCAGCGAGGAATGCGGCACAACAGCTGGCTGTCCATGAGGGTCCGGAGTGGAAATAGGTGTTTGCAAGTCTAGCTCGATTAGCCATATCATAGATAGCTTAAATTTGAGGAAGTGAACATTATCTTAGGTCACCCTCCGTTTTTAGTACTTGGTAGTATTTGGAAGCCTATTTCAGACTTGAATTACGGCTGTCTTTATTCTGTCTTTCTCTGTGCTGATGTGTGAAAGGTAGTGACTTAAATGTATCATCTACTTCCTATCAAGCTGTAAAGGCTGTTCTTCTGCACAGAGTTTTTGCACATATAATGCCTTATTGTGGCAAGTCCTGCTTTCTGTAGTAGCATCAGGTCATTTGAGCCAGGGGATGAGGAATACAGAAGCAATGTGATAAAATGGTGCTCGATGACAAGCTATCAGAAGTACAGAGCAGATAATCAATGAGTACACAAGAAACCTGGATATTCCAAAGAACAATCCCACTTGATTCCCAGTCTCCTTAGCAAGTCTTTTCAATGGCTCTACATGATTCGAGGAATGATGCTTTCACCTGGTTTGTAATGCAGTTGAATTAAATTCAGCACTGTGCAAAGGTGACTGGGACCCATGGATACCACGTGGAGACTGTCCCATACCTGTCCAAAATGGCCAGACTTGGACATTCCTTCTTGGGTATTTTAATTTTCCAACTTGACACACAGGTGTTCAGCCTTTCTGCTGCTCACTAGAACCAATAATCAGCATTTAATCTTATGGTTTTCTATGGACAGTAAAATAAATGGCTACTGTTAGGGGTATATTTAAGTGCTTTATGTGTGAACAGCTCAGTGACTAAACATTAGCCTTATTACGTGCATAACTTTACATAGCCAAATTTGAAAAGATTGGTCTAAATATATTTCCAAGTCACTTACGCCTCTTCTTTCCATGCCCTCTTTGACATTACTATTTTGCAGGAATTTTCCTTAAAAAAGTCAATGAAAAATGTATTTTTGAAGTAAATACTACCTAATTTGGCGCTGCTTTTGATTGGCATTTCAGATTTTCTTTTTTTC
>Ga0065711_1034226_pt1 | contig 24119 bp, 10 predicted proteins | sample Hoacrofraction12_FD_59098 | JGI IMG/M metagenome (GOLD analysis project Ga0065711, IMG submission 59098) | Hoatzin crop microbial communities from Cojedes, Venezuela - Epithelial fraction 12 v2 (version 2) | ecosystem: Host-associated > Birds > Digestive system > Esophagus > Crop | place... | reverse complement strand
GGGTCCCTTCCAACCCAAAACTTTCTATGATTCTATAATTCACCCTTTGACCCAGCAGCAAACTAGCTCTCTGTCCACCTCTGAATTCAGACACAGCATGCATATAATTTGTTTTGGACTCTACAGCTGGAAAGCTAGGGCATTCTGGATTAGATATTTACATTGTAGGTTTACTTTACAATTTTATTCACAAAAACCCTGCAGTCCAGATAACTGGTTACAGGATAGCTTGCAAGGATAATTTTAAATTGTCCATGTATTCTATTTGAATGCTCAGGCATGATTTTCAGTAATGTATTGGTTTATGTTGCTAGAAATTCAAACTGCTTGCACTGCCAAAAGCATGCATTTGGGAATAATTGGGGGTTGCTAATAATATTATCTTCATTTTGTTCTTCTTTTTTGCTTTTGATTACCCATGCAAGTTGTAAATTGGCAAGATCCAAATGCACTTTTATTTGCTCCCTGCTGTCAAGCACTGGGAAGGGGAAGGATACACTTATGCGAATAACAACTTTATTTCAAGAACCACCATGCTTTAATCTGATACCTCAAGTGAGTTATTGCTCTGTACAGACTCATTTTATGTGAATCTGGAAGAGCACCTGAGATGTACAGCATCTTTGAACCTTGTCCAACACTGATCTCTGGTCTAGGTACATTTCAGACCATCCTTGCCTCAGGCCATGAAAGATGGCCATTGCCACAAGGTTCTCATGCACATCCTAGCACAGATGGCACACAATCCTCCACAACACCAACAAATATGAGGTAATGTCAGATATTTCATTGGTTTCCTTTGCAGCCTGCTGGTACTGCCTGTCTCTGACATTGCTCCATGTTCTGTCATTTTCCAAGTCCTGCACTTTTTTTTTCAGTACCTCAAGCTGCTTATACTCCCAAAGACAAAAAAAATGCTCTTGCCTTGTCCCTTTTCTCCTCTGGCTGAAGTGTATAGTTATTCTCATAGCCTCAACAGCAGTAAAGACAGAGCCACACTCACACGTGCAAAAATAAATTAATGAAAGATCTTCTAATCACACTGATGATAAGGGTGAGGTCAGTGAGATGGGACAAGAGAAAAGCTCTTTATTCATAATACTTCCTTTTTAAAAAGGTATAGAACTTTGCCTAAAATAATTATCATTATCGGTGAAAAAATAAAAGACTACTGGTAAAGGCACATGCTGTGTAATTCTGAAGAAACTTAACAGCTATAGCTCTGGGATGGGCTATAAAAACACACATAAAATATTCCTCTCTGTCCAGGAAGAGCTGGACTGTGGAGGGAATGCATGTTTCTTTCAAGCAACTTTTCCTCGTTACAGATCTCACCCCACCCCTCTATGTCTGCGCCAGTTCTCTGAGATACCGCTGCTCACACGTGCTTACGGTTTCTGTGCCGAATTATCTGTCAGCAAGGGTAGGGGCAGCCTGCAGCTAATGAGAAAATACTGGGACAGGAAGAATACTTTTTTTATCCACAGGCCCATAAATGGCTTTTAGCCATCACCAGCACTATGGGGTTTGGAGATGTGGTTCAGTCTGGCAATGGCTTTCATGAACAAATCTCAAAGCTGGGTATGAAAGCAAACGAGATGGCAAAATTTAGTCATAGATAAGATTTTAACCAGTCAACCAGTCAGATTTTGACAGGAGCTGAAATCTCAGATGATTAGGCTTCTTCTGCAAGAGAACAAAACTAGTTTTGGAAATGATTGCCCCGAAGTCAGAAAAATTAAACCAGGAGTAAGCAACAAGATGGTGGGAGGGGTCTCCCATCTCTTCAGCAGATGATACAGACATCAGCCCTACTGTGTTTGAATGGGCCACTGTCATAACAGTGTCTACAGTGACAGAGAAGAGATGTAAGCAATATTTAACTCTGTTGTAAAAGAGAAACCAAAGATTAGATTAAAACTAGGAGTTAAGGCAGATTTGTTTAAAAAACACAATTTATGGTTTGGGCAACGAGGAAGGGTTTCTGGGTATTTGAGCTTTGCAGTAGTATAAGCAAGTACATACCTCTGCATACCTGAATTGCTTACAATAAGCTGGTTGATATACTCATAAACACTTATATTTATATATTACTTTGATTTTATAGCTATCAGAGTTTTATGTGTCTATTTGTGTTATGTTAGTGACCAGTACTCCTCCAAGGCATATAACCTATTCTACAGGGTTTTCTCGATAATAGTCAATAAATGAAACCTCATAGATTTTATGGTAATGCTGTAATTCAATTATTAGATGGTTTAGTAAGGACACTCTGAAATAAAGAAATTGCTCAACAGGTTTATCTACACAGTAGAACCATTATCTCTGGACTTGCAGTGGTATTTTTCAAACCTTCTGAAGAAATTAATCTCACAGACTATTAGTAGTGTTTGCCCTATAGCAAATCCAGCTACTTCTCTGTAGGTTGCATGGTTGTCTAGTCATTTCCCTTGGAGTGTCACAAAACTCTAATAAATGCTTTATAGACATAGAAACTTACAGATCTCTGTTCTGCTGAATTTATCAGGTGCTGTTTCATGCACACCTAGCATCTCTCTGAACTTCATGGGCTTGCTCAGAAGTGTACAAAGAAGCACAGATGTTTTCACGGCTGTGTGACTAGCCACAAATCCTGCAATTGCATCTGGTCCAGCTGATCTCAGATACCACAGGTAATGCTACTATGTCCAGGACTAAAGTCTTATAACCTGTAAACCATATATTTTAATACATTTCAGTATCTGTAAGTCAACTAGGACATCCTGACAGAGAAACTGCAGAACTTATTAACAGAAAATACGAAAAGGACAGTGACAGTAGCAAGAGAAATATAGACAAATGGATTTTTCAGTTCCTTTTCCAATAATTTTTATAAAAGTTATAAACCCCTTTGTTTTCAGCTCTTGGTGTGGGTTGATTTATCTATAATCACATCAGATTTCCCTTGTTCTTCTTTCAGTCTCACATACTTCCCTTCACTGATTCAAATCTATGGCTATTCACCATTTTCAAATATAACCCATACCTTAGATCACACTGTGCCTGTTTGAGAAAACTGATTCTTGAAAATAAACCTTCAATAATCTTATGAAATCAGAAGCAAAGAGGAATCAGAGCCTAGGACAGGTAGGGGCAGCAGGGGAAAAGGCTATGTAAGGAAAGGAAATGTTCTGGAGAGTCAGAGAGATGCAAAAGGAGGGGAGGGTTTTATGGGACAAATATTGTCGTATTACACCTCACCCGCCTATCAACAGCACAACTAATAAAACATGGGGGAGCTGCTTTTAACAGATGATCTGTGGGTTGCATGCACACAAAAATGAGCTTTCTTTTTTATTAGTACACTGAAAATTAAATCCATTCTTTCTGCATTTTTTTGTGCTGCTCTTTGAATGGCTTCCTTCTCCTGATCTGTTGTCCACTCCCTGGCTTGCAAGCAGACATTCCTCTGCAGCAATTGTGGCCTCACTGAAATGGAAGTAGCTCTGCTTGGTAAGTGTGAAGATCTGTATAGACCTTATTGCAGGTTCGAGGTCTACATACTTTGTCTGTTACAGCAGAATAAAAGAAGAGAATGTAGTTGCACAAGAAATACACTTGCACAGGACTCTGAAGATACAAATTCAGCTCTCACCATTTTGTTGGAAGATGCAAAGGCTTTTGCAGTTCTTTTGCAATGCAGCAACAAGCTCATTCTCTCAACTCTCAGCATGAAATTGGAATCATCAGCTCCTTTTTAATTCTCTCTTTTATCCGTCTTATTTTGGGGGTAATAACGTATCTGGGTCAGCAAGGATGGGATTCTACTTTTGAGCTAGTTATCTTAGCTCTTTTTATGCAGGAGTAAGAAGCAGACCTCCTAGCAAGTAATTCATCTTATCTTAAATGAGATACCTAAACTAGGTTATATCTTTAGTACATAAAAGGAACCATTTTTCTATATTACTATTAAGGTAATCCAAGGTGACTAGCATGACAGTAGACCACTGTACAGTATATATCTGTATTTGATCGCTTTAAGCCCAGTCCACCTGTATTTTTCTGTGGCTATGGTGAATGAACATCTATCTAGAAAATAGACCTCAAAACTTGGTGCCACTTTGTTCCCAAATATAAAGAGAAATTTACAAAACAAGAGTAAACAATCTCTCCTGAGCATTTCAAATGTCTGACTATATCTCCTAGGCTTGATAACAACCAAATTCTATGGAGTCTTGGGCTTTTGTTCAGTCAGCATCTCCCAAGAGGTCTACACACTGTTCTGCCTCTACAGAAATGCAGCATCACAGGATCACAGCATAATTCAAGTCTCTAGTCAAACCTCCTGCTTAAAACAAGGTCAACTACGAGGTCAGATCATGTTGCTGAATCACAAATCACAGAGACCAAGATTCTTTGATAGAATCCTCCCATCCTTTTTCCTGCTTCATAAAAAATAGTCAATTATTTTAAAAGCAGATAGTTATATGTCTAGAGTTCACTATCTTTACATTATGAATCTTGAAAAATATGAGCTCTAGTTTTTCTTCTAGTCTTGAAAAATAGGGGGGTTTATTTTTTCATTTTAGATCTTCTTGGAGTCATAGGATTCCAACACCTAAGATTTTCAGAGAACCCCCTTGCAGTGTGAGACTGAGGTAACAGCACTGGAAATGTTACTTCATTAAGTACACCACTACTGCAAATTTCAATTACATCTGACCAGGTATATTCATTTCAATAAAATTATTTTTAATTGGTCAAGCTGTTCTTCAGGAATACTTATGTATCTTATATGTGCTTCATGCTCAGGTATATTTATTCTCTCACAAAAGTCCTGGTGACACAGTCAGCACTATTAACCACACATACAAGACTATAATGGAAAAACACTAAGTAATTTATCCACAGGCATGGATAGGAAAAATCTGTGAGCAAATCCTCAGTGCATTTCCATTAACAGCCTCAGCTGAAACTCCAGTCCTTCTTTTGTGCCCACAGTTTGGACTTCTCTGACAGGCATAAAAGGAGCCAATACCGATGTGTATACACCCCTGTGGGAAGACTCCAGCTCATCTCTTTAGAGCCTGATTGTTCCCAAGTGTTGCTGGCAGTCAGATAGTGCTGTGGCATGGGTCACTAAAGGCTGTAAAGGATGAAGACACAATACCTGACCTGAAGCACTTGAGTCACAAACCACAGCATCGCAGAGGCAATCTGCAGGAAAATATCACTATGTGCTTTCTCTTGTTGAAGTCTTCCCCTGTTAGCTGCTAAGAGACGGGGGGCTGGGTCCAGCTGACCTTCGATCTGACGATATCACTTTGCTGCCTCTCACTCCCTGTGTACCCTTCAGGTACATCCTAACATCCTTCCTTCTGTACTGTCTTTTTTCTGAAGCCTGGCTTCACAGTGTGCAGGGAAAGGGATCTACTAAATTCTCCTCCCATTTTTGTCTGGTTGCTCCCTGTCCAGTTCCCCATGACCCAAAATGGGAGGCAATGTGTAGCAAAATTTCACTCCAGGAATTCAGGTGGAGTTTAACACCAGTATAATACTTTGTCTTGAATCAGAAGATGCCTTAAGCTGAATGTTACAGATCATCCTCTTCACAGCTCCCCTTCGCAGAGGGACTACAGTTTAAAGGCTATGAGATCGCTATATATAGTGGCACTGTTTTTAAGAAAAATCTGTCATCTGCTGCTCATCTAATAAAGACAAGAGATTCTGTGACTCTTCACATCAAAAAACACAGCCTGATGCTTCTTATGAGTCATGAGTCAATGAATTATGTAGCTCGCTTTCTCTTAAGTATGTAATTTGATCTCCAGGCATGAGCAACTGTTTTTGTATTTCAGTCAATAAACAATTGCTCTTTAAAAACATTCCAACTGATGTTTATTTGTACAATCTGTCCTTCAGCAGAGCCTTAGTTTGATGAAGTAAAAGATGTTACTCTAATAGCAAAGTGTCTGAAAACTGACAAAACATTACATTTGATCATGTGTAATGAGTGCACTAAGAAAGTATGTAGTTTGGAAAGCTGATACAGCATCTCATCGAAATGACTGTGTCTTAAACATCGCTTCTTTCCGAACTAACCAGTTGCTATCACTGCAGTGAGAATTTTCTTTTTTAAATTACAGGGATCATATTTCCAACAAAAAACATGAGCAATGCATAGACTGAATGAAAGAAAAATAAAATATTTTTTTCAGTCTCAGTTAAGATTGGTTACTGTGGATACCTCTTTCCCTTGGGAAGAATGCAATGGGGTTCTTTATTTCATTAGAGATGTCAAACATGGAATCAATATCAGTGCTGAGATCTTGACCGGTGGGTAGGCTGGGTGGGCACTTTTAGATTAAGCAAACAAGATGTTCTTTCTTGATTAGAATAACTTTGTTGCAATTAAGCAGGGTACAAAATAAAAACTAAAAATAACCTGGGAGATCAAACTGTAACTGAAAACTTGACTGCAGTTGTATAACCTTCAAGGTAAGAACTGTAGTGCCGGACAGCTTTGCACATCCGTTTTTCAGACAAGAAAAAACAAGTCCCTTCCAGTGGACTATTACTGTCCATTATACAATACCTGAGAACATCATTATAGCACTGGTATTTAGATACACACTGGAAATGTCTTCTAATTTGTGAGGTAAGAAATTTTTTGAGCTGTCTTCACAGAGCAGCACATCACTTTGCAGAATTCATCCAAACCAAAGGAATATGCTATTGCAGTGTAGCATTTTAGATGCTCTCTGCAGGAAACAGCACCTAAGGATTGTGCTAGTCAGCAAGGTATCTCAAAGCAAACTATTTCAAAGCACCATGTCCTTCTGCAGATTTAGTTCCTTAAGTATAAATCATTATAAATCCCTGGCTTTTGATAACTGTTAAAAAAAAGAATTGTCCCCATCTCCATCTTCCATGATCAGAAAATTCATTTTTGCCAAGACTGCTGTTTATTCTCCCAGTTCATGCTCATTTCCTTTTACTGACTAAAACTGGAAGGAGTGTGCCTGGCTTTCTGCAAATATGGCAGGAATACTTATTTTGGTGTTTTCTTTAATTTTATCTCCTGGCTTATGGTTTTGTATATTATTATGATAGCTATTCTCAGTGACAGAACAGTGGTAGATTTAGTATATCTATATCGCGCTCTGGATGTCCACAGTACAGTACATTACCAACACCCTTATATATCATAGCTCCTTTAGTGCACAGTCTTACAGACAAATCACCGCTATGACCATAGACCTATGGATACAGCTCTGCAATTTTGACAAGTCCCTAAATCACCAAGTACATTCTGACACATAGTGACAAATATTTCATCCCCTGAAAAGTTCTTTTATAGTCAATTGGACAATTTATGAAAAAAAAGATACTCAGACTCTGTATTTATTGGTCAGCTACCTGTTCAATTTGTTTTCATGTTTTGGCCCATTTTTATGTTTGTTCTTATCTCTAATATTGAGCTCTTTTGCTTTTCATGTAATCTTTCTCCCATAGTCATGATACCTTAATAAAATAATAGTGTTTTCTCATTGATTACTAAAGATAGGTTTTCGGGGCTTTCCAGTTCCTTGGGTCAGGCTGTGCTTTGAGACCTGTATGGTGCAAGAGACCCTTAAGCCAGCCGCAGGACTCAAGGCAAATTTCTTCCATCAGCTGAGGAAGACAAACCAAGGTTTGCCTGTAGCAAAAGGGGTCCTAATCTGCCTCAGACATTTAATGATTCTTTAAAAGCAAAAATAATAATTAAGCAGAGAAAGTTTACAATAGGCAGAGACCAGTCACGTGGATGTAGTTCAAATACACAGTAACTCCATAAATAAGTAATTGAGGAAGAAGAGACACGTTGCTTTCCATCTATAAATTGCTGTTTCAAAACCAGACACGGGTGTCTAAAATGTTAATTTGAACCTATGACATCTATTCTGTGGCCAATGTGAGGTGAATTCCTGGTCACCGGCCAGTTTCTAATGGACAAGTGGCAACTACCCAAGAAAAGACAACAACCACAATTGGCACCCCGATGGGGAGTCATAGCAGTGAGACAAAGACTGAATCGGTCGAAAGAAAAAAGTGATCTCCTCACCCCCTCCAGACAGTTCAGCTAAAGCAGGCCTGAAACAAATGGGCAAAGCGCTGTGGGAGAAGATTGTATTATGATTGTCCAGCCATCCTTTTTATTTGTGAATCAAACAGGAGACTTGTTTTTCCAAGGCTGTCAATCTCACATCTTTCACCATTTGAGATATAAAGAGAGAAATGTTGCTCTGTCCCCCCTTACCGGGTATCCCTGCTGTGACAGCGAGTGTTGCCAGTCACACGCTTGAGCTCTAGATCAAAACCAGGTGGCACAGCAAACTGTATTTAAACTTTGACCCTCAGTTCCACTCTGTTGCACAGCTTTTCTTGGAAAAAAATAAAAGAAAAAAAAAGGTTTTGCGAGCAACAAATGCTTTTCACTTGCCAAAGAACTCATTAAATAGATATTTTACCCCAACCTCAGACACTTCTGTTGTGTGACCCTCCTCCCAGAGCACCAATTGCAAAAAGGAATTTGATAATGAATTTGTCTTCCAGATTCCAATACTGCATTTTCTTTCCTCTTTCCTTTTAGAACAACAACAGAAAAAAATCATAAAGAACAAGGAAAAAGAAATTGATAAATCTGTCTAGCTGCTATGAGGAAACAAAATGACTGCTGTGCAATGTCACAGCTAGTAATGCCTCAGATTTGACTGAAACAGCATTGAAAAATAGCCAAACAGGAATCTTTCATGTCTGACTTCATAGGTCACCCACCTCATACTATGTGTTCTTTCTGTGAATCTCTCAGCTAAGTACTTCCAACTAAAGTAGTTCAAATACACAGAAAGAGAAAAATCAACAAAGAGCAAAACACAATGAGCAGTCTAGAAATACCACTTAGCTGTTTCATTGTAACAGGCAGCACTGGATTAGTAGCAGCATGGCAAACAACTCGTTGTGATTTGAGAGTTTGTCTCTCAGCCGGAGTACATTTTGGATTTATCATTCTAGTTTCAATCGGATTTGCACATGATCAGAGCACAGCTGATGTTCATTTAAGTGAAGAAAATCCTCAGACTCTGCACTTCCAGAAAAATGCTCCTTTGAAGTAGCTTAATAGCATCTAGAGGCCATGAATAAGCACAAGACATTGGAAAATGTATTCAATGAAAGGAACTGTCTCAAGAATTTACTCTAAAATGTAGAAAACAGAGGCATGGAAAAAGAAAAGGCTGCCTATCTTCCTTCACCAAAATAACAGCAACTGCTCAACTGGACACTATTTTGGATATCATATTTCCATATATATGTGTGTGCATATATATACGCACACTATGAGTATCTACCAGAGCTAGAATCACTGCTATTGAAACAGAGTAGAAAAGAATATTTTCCTGCATTCTGCATGTGTTTTTGAATGCTTGTATACAGTTACACCTCCAAAACTGCAAAAGCTACACAGAAGGAATAATCAACCCTACAAAAGCTTTGCAACAGTGGGGACTTTAAATGGTTTCTGCATGAACTGGGGATTAATTCTTTTTAAAACACATGAAAAACAGAAAACTACCTTAACTCATATCAGAGATTCAGAAAAAAGCAAAAGCTCTGATTTCTTACTATTTTTACACTGTTTAATCAGTTACATTGTTGGCAGACTTCTAATGTTATGTATTTACCTGATTTCTGTCATCTTTCTGGCTTAAGAAAGCACAATGAAACACCAGCTTACGACTTTACAGCAAGGACCAAGCAGACATACTGGTGTAAGCAGTCCCCAGGCCGGATTTTTGTTTAAACTGGTAATCCAAATAACTCCGTGACTTCAGGAAACTCACTTATCCATGACAATAGTGTAAAAACTATCAGAATTTAGGCCACGTATTCTTTTTGTCACTGTTGAGAGGCTGACCCAAGCACATAGGAATTAAAAAACAGTATCACTTCAATAAAGCAGTGAAGATCTCAGAGCAATTCCTTCAGATCAGTGGCTTTATTAGGGTTTTTTATACTTACTTGCATTGCATCTGTTCATGTCTTTCCCATATTCCCTTTTTTCACAAACATTAGTTGATGCTGGTTTACCTTGGCCTGGTTTACCCTACTTGTTTTTCCGTGTTCACTTATACACCATTAAATTCCTGGCTCATTTGTACATGACTAGTACTACATTCCTAGGTAAGAATGTGTCTTAAAAATATTTTGCTCAGTAGTGTACATAGAAATCAATCATTTTCTGCTTTACTTCTCACTAGTTACATTTTCATTTTTTAGCCTGGTTTTCTAAGAAATAAGGCTTGCTTGATCATGCTTGTCTGTCTGTTGACCCCCTCCTAATAACTTCGTAATCTATCAGATCTGAAAGAGAAGTTGGAATCTGAAAGACAAGTTATTATGAGAATTGTGAGGAAAAGTCAGAAATCAGGTGGAGGAAAGTCCAGAATCATTGCCCCTGTCAAAGGACAGGCACGCAGACCCGCACAGCAGCAGGGAGCGAGCTGGTCCTTTACCCACCACAGATATTGTTGCTTGCTTAGGGGAGGGTACCACAGGGAAAAGAAGAGTAATTGTGAAGTTGGGAGTGTATATTTAAAAGAATTAGTCCATAAATCCATAGGAAACCAGGTTTCATTAGTTACTCTCTTCAGGAACTACACATTTCACTGTTTCAAATCTTTATAAACATATGTTGCCCAGAACCATACCATTCTGTCCCACTTGAGAAATCAAAACCTTGTTCTCACTGCTTTTATGAGCAATATTCTCTTTACAGAACAAGCACTCCAACTCCACTCCTGCACAATTTCTGTAAATAACCTAATCTAAAAGAATTTTTCTTTATTAAGAAGTGAGTATTTCAAGTTTTTCTTGTTCATGCCATTGGTCTATTTTACAAACACAACTCAAGTAATTCTACTTTTCGGTTTCCACATCAACACTGATTTGCAGCCGAGAACATTACTGTTCAAAAGAGAACATCAGATACTCTCAAACATTTGAGGCTGTATTTGTGAGTCCCTGTCTCCAAAGATCTGAGTGAAGTCGAGCTGCATTACAAAGTATTTATATTACAAAGAGAAAGATATCAGGCCTTCCTTTCTGTTGAGACATCTCTAGAATTCATTTTTTTCTCTTTTAAGTATCTGGTGATACACAGGAAGACACAGCACTGGTTGTGTGCCACAGCTCCAGGTATAAGTGTCTTCACTTCCTCTCGCAGCTGTGGCTTGCTTTCAAAAATTTTCAGGCAATTTTCCAGTCCTTCTCAGTCCTGAGCCATGGATACCCAAATAAACTCAGGATAGTAATTGGTTATCTTGGGTGAGGCTACTGATGCGTGGTTAAACAGTCCCCTAAAATCTTTATTCTCTTCTTGCTAACTTTATTCCTGTTGATGTTGTCCCTATATTTGGCCTATATAACTTTCTAGATGAGGAATTAAAATTCACTTATCTCAACCACTTTAAGCAAATGTAAATATAGATTATAAAACTCATAAGCAATAACCATAAATAGTTACCAAACATGTCAATTTTATCAAACCGAATCAGAAGTTACATGATGTGCCATTTGGCAACATTGAATATGTCTACTGTAAGTCAAGTGCAGTTGTCAGCTACACAATTTCTGATACCTGAAGCAGCCTCACATTATCAGAATAAATCCCTTTTACCCACTCTTCTCTCTGAAATGGCACACACAAGCAAAACAGTTTTTATGGCTCAATTTAGTTATTTGCTCCACCAGTCTATAGTACTAAAAAGCCAGACATGGGTTTAGAAGGACAGAAATTCGTTTTCTTGTGCAGAACCATGAGCCTGTGATTTAGGGCTGGAACTTTACGTTTCAGAATATAGAAGATATAGGAATTAGTATTGTCCTTATGGTTGACCATATGTGAGTTTTCTGTTATATCTATCTATATCTATATATATCTCATCAGCAATATACTGTTTTTGTTTTGAGTTACAACTACACACAAGAACATCTGTCATATTGACAATATTGTTACAAAGACTTCAAAGACTGCAAGGATCCAGACCCAAACCAAATCATTCTGAGAATAGCCAGAGAGAGAGAATATGAAGAAACATGATATTAATTATAAAGGTTAGTATGCTCCATGTTTTTCCTGTTTTCTTTTTGGAAAGGATCTGCAAGTTGATATTAGTATCATGATATTCCTGACAGCACAACATAACTGTGGCAGGTGGGCAATGCCATTTTTGAGACTCTTTGAAATTTTTAATAAAACATCAGTGAAAAATCTGCACATTCACTAGGTAATAGCTAATAACTCACTAGTTTGGAGACCAAGCTGGAACTGGAAATACTCTGTTCTCCGTGTCCACAAGTGTTTCTACATCACCTACATTGGGATTACCCTGACCAGCAAGGGTGCCTCATCAAGAGGGTTCCAAATAAGCTCTCTTTGAAAGAAAACACGTGATCTAGCAACCCCAAAACTGTGAATGTCTGGCTTAGATATCAATCTGTGGGGATAAGTTTGTAATACTCCTGGAATGACTTACCAGCCCAGAGGAAAGTAGTCTGCACGATGATTTTAAAGTAGCTTTTGGAATGCTGTTTATTACAATAAGCATTTATCTGTTTTATTATTTATGTAAACTAGTGCTTTTGACAAAGGAGTAAATCTGACACACACTTGCAGGAAAAAATGCCAAATCGACCTTTAAATTGTCTCATTTAGGAAAATTTTTATATACTCGGAGATGCTCCTTATTCTTCCTTAGCAGAAACTTTCCATCATATCTTCTAGCAATTTTGTCATTAGTATGCTCACTAATACATTAGAGGAAGTCTATTGTTCACAGTGTTTCATCTTTTCATATTAATTCCGCATTGTATCATTCGTATTCACTTTCGTGAACACTCCTGTTGATCTGCATCTATCACATTGGTGATTTTGATACAAGCAACATTGTGTTATGAGACTTCAATATTCTGTTAACATATTTAAATGCTAATAATTCAAAGTTGATCAAAACACATGGTAAAAAGAAGGTCAATAAATGAGCAGTCATAATACAGTATTGGCAAAGCTATTAGAAAAATATGGAACTCATGAGTGACCATCCTATCAGATAATTTTAAAGATGAACAATTACATGAGAATCTAGAAGTAGATAATTAATTAACTATTAGTATATAATTTGTGACTAAACATATTTACAACAACAGCTTATGAAACAGATAAGGAAACTGACAACAATTTTTTTTCCCTCGCATTATTTCTTTTCATCTGTATCTTTTTCACCATCTCTGTTCTTTTTATTCACAGTGTGCCTGTGTTGTTTTTGCTCTCTGAGGATACGTTGTCCATGTTTTTCAGGCAGTTTCTTATATTCAGACAGTTCCCCTCTTCCACATATTTTAATTTCAAACACAGACTCAATTCTGTGGGTGTCTGTGGCAAATGGGCATTATCCAGAAACCTGAGGTGAATTTGAAGCTAGGCAAAAAGAGCTTTCTTTCCTCCCTACTGTATGCATCACTGGGATAATTATTTTTAGAAATGAGATTGTATTGGTCACCTTACAATACCTCCATGATAATCTACCTTTTTTTTTTTTTTTTAGGCAGTATCAGATAAATGCAAGCCAAAGAGATCTTGTTTCAGTTGGGACTGTTTAAATGTGAGCAGCTAAAGATTCTGAAAGTCTGATTTATCCTCAGGCTAAGCTTTTAAATTATATTTTATTTTATTTCTTTAAATTGAGTCTCTATGCAGATTTTGAGTTTAGGTTTTGTAGGGAAGTGCACAGTGCAGCATTAACTGTTGTTGAAATTACACAGCACACGAATATGCTCTGGAGTTTCGGTAAGTAAATAATTGGCGAAACAGAAATAATGTTATTTCTTAAGAGAGATAAAGAAAACTACAACTTTTTCAGGATCCAAACACAAATAAATGTTTCTGTTGGGAAAACAAAGTGGGTTATTTGGTTGTTAGACTCACATCTGCTCAGTTCAGAATTGTGATCTCAAAAAGATCAGACAATGTTTAGCGATAAAGCAAACACAGAGTGATCCTTTCAACTTTAAAGATGCTCTTGCTAATGTCATAGGCCAGAATTTTAAGAAGTTAGAGCTACTCTGACTAATGGCTTCTCAGGCCCCCAGCTAGCTGATGTTAGACTGTCCTGTACAAAACCCTTACCAGCTTTTGCTGGGTCTCATTTTAAATGCCTTTTGCACTCTCAAGGCAATTTGGGTTTGTTCTAAGGTGAGAGTGTTTGCAGCAAGGCTTCCGAAGCTGCAAGCTGTTTTGTGCAGCTTGACCTTTCCGTCTGCACGCAGCCCTTCTGACTCCAGCAGCAACTACCTCTGGTGTTAGAGGCTGCTTATACACAGCAGCTCGTAAGAACAGAACCATCGGCAAGCAGAAGATCCAAAAGCACATAAAAAGCACAAAAAAATCCACAGATGTGAAATGACCACTGGTTAGATGGATATTCAGAAACAGACACGTTATCTACTCTGGTGCATACTTTCCTACAGCTCCAACTAAGGTTTCAACCTTGGAATTTGGCACTGACTATAAAAGGTCATTGGAGCATGTCTTCTGCAAGGGAAGAAATGACCTTTGCTCGAAAAAATAAAACTTCTCTGGGAGCATTTCTGAACATGTTCAAAATGCTGCAGAATTTTCCATATTTTGTTTCACATACCACATGATACAAATGAAAAATTAGCTATTCTTCCTGAGCCTGTTCCCAAACTCAGTCCAACACAATACTACGAACAACTACAGCAAATTCACACGTAGAAACTAATCTTCCACTTTCCAATTACTATCTCTATTCAATTCAATAGACTCAAAATACAAGTGTACTGGAAGACAGTATTTTGAAGTCCCATAATTTCAGCCTTGTCACTCTTACATCTACATCCATCCAAAGGTATCCATCTTGACACTTCACTGTCAAGCATGTTCATTGTGTTGGAGTGGGTCCAGAGGAGGGCCGTGAAGATGATCAGAGGGCTGGAGTACCTCTGCTACAAGGACAGGCTGAGAGAGTTGGGGCTGTTCAGCCTGGAGAAAAGAAGGCTCCGGGGTGACGTTATAGCAGCCTTCCAGTACCTGAAGGGGGCCTACAGGAAGGATGGAGAGGGACTTTTTATAAGGGTATGTAGTCATAGGACAAGGGGGAATGGCTTTAAACTAAAAGAGGGCAGATTAGATATTAGGGAGAAATTCTTCACCATGAGGGTGGTGAAACACTGGAACAGGTTGCCAAGAGAAGTTGTGGATGGCAGTGTTCAAGGCCAGGTTGGATGGAGCTCTGAGCAACCTGGTCTAGTGGAAGATGTCCCTGCTCATGGCAGGGGTTTGGAACTAGGTGACCTTTAAGGTCCCTTCCAACCCAAACCACTCTATGACTCTATGATTCTATGATCATGAGGCTCCATCTGTCTGTCATTGTTCATTTGGTCTCAGGAGGTCAGCTTAACATCTGTCGACCCTATGATATTATGTAATCATTGTATTTTCCAACAACTATATTTGTATTCTCTTTGGCGTTAGCCCATCTGTTATGGAGAGAACTTCATCATCACTACCCATGAACCAACTCACCAGCCTTCAGGTCATTGCTTAGCATACTTCTGCTTCAATGTCTCACCAGATATGCCTGGAAGGGTGATCTGAGCCTGTGCAATATTTAAGTTTGCTTTAAGCTGCCTTCAGACATACCATTGACTTCTTGGACACCCATTGCCACTGTATTCCAGTTTTATCCTTTCTCTTCCTTACTAGAAGTGCCTGAGGACCAAGAACTATGTTTTTGGTGTTGCAGTGGTACAGCGGGTCCGACACACTGGGGACACAATGGAGTCCTCATTCCTGACAGGTTTCTAGGTAGTGTAACCATTTAAATCACAAAAAAAGGGGAAAAAATAAAAAGAAAGGAAAAAAACAAAACTTAAAAAAAACCCCAATACTAGAATCTTCCCTGAGGTGTCAGGAATCAAAATCAATCCAGCCCATTGAGATTGATGAGTTGTTGCATACAAGCAGGACCTGCCAGGCCAGTCCGCTGCTCTCACTCCAGCAAAAAGTCCTGCAGATGTAATGGCCTTCTAGTAAAATGAATATGTAATCTAACCTTGGCACAATGTTGTAACCCACTGCTGTCGAGCGCAGCTTTTTTTTTTCCCCCTTTCCATAGAAGAATGATGTCCAAAAGTGTTCTAATAATTTTCCTGAGTTGTCCCAGTTCTTCCTCGGCAGTGCTGGGAAATAAACTGCTCCCAATAACATGACAAACCACAGTCAGACATCCAAACACAACTTTGCATCCTGCTTTCCAGTAAACTTTAAGCAGAGCCTTGAGGCTGAATCATCAGCACCTTTGCTTTTCTTTCCTTGACTTACCTTTTCAAATGTCATAATGCTTTTACTGCTGGGAAGGAATGCACAAACATGAAAGAAAATTAAATCAAGGATTAAAATTTCATTTAGGCCATTCCCAAATACATTTTATTTTGAAAACACTTCATTTATTCCTGTTGCTTATTTAGTCTCCTCAGCTCTCATTTTAGTTTGACTCTGTTTTCAGCTTAGCAAGATACTAAAAGTTTCTGCTTACATGTTTTTGTGCCTTTCCAAAGATTTAATTGAACTCCCATTTTCGGTACCACACACTTGCCAGGTTTCTTGCATATCATGAACTTTTTAAAACTATCCAATCAGGCTTACTTTCTACTTGAGTCTAATTACTGCTGTTGGACCTGGCCTTGCTTTTGTCCCTATTAGCTCTTTGAAGTTACTCATTTCAGAGCATTTAAAATTCATACAATTAACTTGTTCAAGGAATTTAAATGCTTGGCTATTACTAGGCTTTTTTTTGTTTATTTTTCACCAGCAAACCCATGCAAGTAGTCCAGCCCCATCTACTTGTATAATCTATTGAGCTGGGTGATCTATTTATTACACAATGGAAAAGCAGGCAAAAGTGAGTGATAGAAGCTGTGGGCTTTGTAGTAGCTGTTGCAATCAATATTCCACTCATGAACAAACTGTTAAAAATTAAGGATGCACAGAACTGTATTATTTTATCATGGGCTGGGTTATTTTCAAAGGAATCTGGGGGACTTACAGGCCCAGCTCTCATTAAATTCTAATAGGAACTGGGAGTCCAACTCTATTGAGCTGTCTTCAAAAAAAGTTACAGCAGTGTTGAATAATTTTATGAGGTCACCCAATGAAAATAAATTCCACCATGATCCCTACGCAGTTAAGTAACTTCTTGGGCTTAATTCTCCACTTTTGAAAGGATTAAGAATACAAAATAAATTGTATTTACATTTTTGTAGGATTTCAGATTATATTTTCCTAGAAATAGCCTGGCTTCTTTTGTCCTTTTAGAGGCAAATTATTTTTCATATCATACTTTGTCTTCACTGTGCTATAATCTCATGAAAAAGTGATGAAAAATGCAAGTGCTGATAAAGGCTCCAACTCTTGCAGGGGAGGATGAAGATATGCAGTACATATTCTGAGACTTTCACATTCTACAGGTAATCCAGGTAAAATAAAGAAGTATGATCAAATTTAGTGTTAGATTAAACAACAGGAGTTTAAAGTTCTCCAGCATTAATAAACTTTCATCTCTTTATATCTTCCACCAAGTTTTTCTTCAATAATGTATCTGCATATTTAATTTTGTGCAAATTTTTACCAGAGACCTGACTACACGCTGGGCTTCTTTATAATTTAAATGGTGAAATAAGGAAACCAGGAGCAGCAAGTTGTCATGAAATGGAACTTTTCCTCTGCCTTGCAGATGTTCCGTGAATGATTGTCATCAAGGTGGCCTGCCATCCTCCCTTTGGATCTGTGTTAATGTGTTTCCTCACATAGGCAGGAGCACTGCTTCCCAGCTTCTTCCTCTTACCTCATGACTCTACAGGAAAATACTACACAAATTCGAATCTTAACTTTTGTCAAAAGGTCACTTTCACAGTGACTGTGCGCAGGTTTATAAATTACATACATGGTGGGATGGATTCTGTCTTTCTGGGTCTGCTTTTTGTATAAGGTAGGCAAACTGCTTATTCATCCTAATCTGAAGGACCTTGTCCTTGTCTCATCCTTGCAAAGGCAGAATTCTGCAAATCCACAGTAGGGGACTGCAAATCCAGCTTCACTGATGAGTTCAGTGGTGGTGTTCTTGCTGAAATCTTGTGTCACTTGAGTTGATCTACGTTGTATTACCACTCCACCCTTTTGGGAGAAACTGGCTGTGTTTGCAGGTCCACAGTCCTGTATCCTCTTTCATGCAATGTCATAAAACATTTAAACTTTTAAAATAAGTGACTTGGTAGTGCACCAGACCATGCAGCTGAGATTTTTCTCCTGTCATTTGCTTTATCTGACATCAAGGTATGTAAAACTGGGGGAAAAAAAAAGTCAATGAGAAGCTGAGGACATTAATTACCAGTAGGGGTTGATTAATAACAGTCTCTATTTCGCCTCTCCTTTCCCCTTCTCCAAACACTCAATGGTGGTACCAGATACAGTAATTAGAAAACTCAGTGCAAGTGAAGCGATTTTCTTTTACAATGAAACCTTTGCTTTTAGGCTCCATGAAAGCAAGACAAGGTCTATTAAAATGACATTAAAAGATGAGCTGCCAGACTGAATTAGAAAATAGATTTTAGACAATCCAAAGAGGAAAGCAGGGAATGAGATATGATTAAAATATTGGTATGATGAATAAGGAGACAGAAAAATTGAATGAGCAGCTTTTTAGTCAAACTAAGTTTTCCTCCACTTATTTCAGTTTTCCACCTGTTCAAAAGTTTGTGGAAAATATATTCATATATTTATACATGTATAGCTATGCATGTATACATACATGCACAGACACACACACTCATATATCCTCAGCTGATCTGAAACTGTGTTTTTTTCTAACATATTTCTCCTGTGATGATAGCATATTGGCTACCGTTTAGCTAAAAACTCTCATACAGCCCTTCACTCTGAACCCAGTTTTCTCAGAATGTGGTTTTATATGATGTTAATACAGCCAGCTGTTCCAAGAAAATATATCTGGTATTCACTGCATGACTACTCCATCATCCTGTTAAATTTCATTTTTATTATCAGTAATTGTTCCACAATTTTCTTAATTTTTTCAGAAGGTATTTGTTTTCTTATGAGTGAATGTTTGTGAAGCTTATGATCTCAATACAATCAGTACCAATAACTTGCAGCAATAAAGGCAACTGAGTTCCAGAAAAAAATCCACGACAGAAAATAAGTAGTTTTAACCACTTTAAAAATTTTCTTTTTTACTTTTTCCCCCTCCACTTAGTACATTTTTAAAGGTTACTGGAGCTACTGTTTTTCAGTGTTTGAAACTACAGAGTACCTTCCATCAGCACCTACAAGAAGAGCTATACATTTTCAATCAGTTGAAAATAATTGTGTAGAAAAACCCATTCTGTTGCTTCCAGACACAATCCAATCAGTGTAATGGTTTTCGAGAAAGAGGAACTATATTCACATTTCATTCATGTAAAGAATGAGATAACAGAAGACTTTCATGGTAGATGAACACCCTGCAGGTACTGCAGTTTTCTGCAACATACATAAGGCCTTGTTGGGTTCATTGCATAAGGAAAAAAATCTCTCTTAAATTGTACTCTTTCCCCAGGCTTCAAATACACATTTTTTTAAATGGACTGAAGCAGGAACTAGAGGGATTTTGCACCTCAGTATGACTTCTGCTTTTGAATGGCAGCTCTGATGTTCTGAGAGAACTTGCCATAATTCTTGTCTTTCTATAATAAGCTAAAATTGACCCAAACAGCAGATACCAGGGCCCTCACCGTCTAACTTAGATCATTATTTCCCAATCAGACAAAAAAAACTCTAATACAAAAACAATTAAGGAAATGAACATATAGTTTCTTATTGGTATTCTCTGGTCCTGCTACCTTTTTGTGGCTTTCAGCTTTAATTTAAATTCTGTAACAGCAAAGTTCAAACACAGAGTGGATGTCAGCCAGTGTACTGCAGCAGCAATGCTGCCAGAGAGGTGCGGTTGTCTGACAAAGAAGAATGTTCCTTTGCTTTTTATAGCACACCATTGTTATCGGTTTCCCTTTTATTGTAGTGGGAAAGATAGCCGCCATTTTTGTGCTCAAACACTGTGCTCACGACAATCCCTCCTCAGCCACTCACACCTCTCCAGATCGTATCCCTCTTAGGCTGAGACTGCTCACTTTCACTCTGTGCACAGATGCAACTGATGTGGTAAAGAATGCGTTAACAAAGACATGTCATTAAATTCAAAACTGGGGAAAAAATGTAGAGCTGTAGACATTCAAACATCTCAGTGTAGTGAGTTTTGAACAGCGGTGACTAGTATTTGCTCTAACTTCAGTTGTTTGACCTTACGTGTGTTAATTGATTGATTTTAATTGAAGAGATCCTAATGCTTAACTGATATATAATCTATATATACACACATACATGAGCAATAGAGAAAGTATGCAGGAGAAAATGAGCTCTTGAGGAAAAGCCTTGAGTGATTCTACATTACTAAGAAGAATGAAAGGCTTCTTCTTCGCAAGGTTTATTAGCTTTTATATGCAATTCTAGTACTTCATTTTAAGCTCATATTTTGGATCAGTTCTAAACAGCACTCAAGATAGATTACAGATATAGTATTTGCAAAGCACCACTTTTATTATAGAAATAAAGATTTGTGTTATTTATTTGCTTTATTAATGTGATGTTGTCACTGGCAGAGTTTATATTAGTCTTCATCAAACCTTTCTGGAAAAATAACACCTGTGGTAAAACTACATCTGTAATATGGGATTTGTAGGTCTGGAATTGGCAGTCAGCAGTCATGCTTGTTCACATACCTGTGTGATATCTCCGACGTTAACACAGATTTGCAACTTCATGTGGCCCAAGTGAGTTCACTTAGAGACTTCTCGTGAAAAGGAAAATTCCTTTGTGATTTAGCAGGGCGAGTTCACTCACCCCTCCTCAAACATTAAAGATACTGAAAGAAACCAGAGATGTATTTATGCCATAACTCTTGTAGCTTTATGTGACATGTTACATGTTCATGAAAGCTCTTTAATTCTTAGAATGCTTATAATTTTTCTAAATGCTAGTCTTACAGAGGTAATTTGATCTAAGTTTGTTTTATTGCATAGGATACATTTTTGTGGAGGCTAGGTGCTAAATATGCAGTTGAATTTAGAATGGAAAACACAGCATTTCACACTGGGGATGAATAATTCAGATTTTAAGTTGCTAGCAAGATAAGAATAAGTGGATTGCTGTCAAATGATCTTTATCTTATTTGTCAAGATAAAGCACAGTCCCAAAGCCATAAACAGATTGTAAAAGAGACATTTCCTTCTTACCCTTCCTTTCACACTTTCAAAGATCTTTGCAAATCTGTCCAAATAATTTAGAGCACTTTTTTTCTCTTTATAAGCTGGTACTTTTTAAACAAGAAAACTCTTAGTTTATGCATCAATATTTAGAAAGGCTTACATGCCCTTCCTTTTAAAACTGTACTCCTGTTTAATTGGTGTGTACATATATCTGTATGCCCCAACATGAATTTTACATCATATTAAATAAAAAAGGTCACAAAACCAAAACAGCTGAACATTTTTACATTTCTGACATATAAAACTCCAGCCAATGTATTCTACCTATTAGATTTACAAGCTGTTTAAGGTTAGGTAGCTTTATCTCTGACCATAGCTACCACAGTATGGTTCTGATTAATGACAATAAGAAAAAGAAAGTCTTCACCCTTTTCAGTCTCCCTTTAATTCCAAAAAGTGCCTCTTCCAGAAGTGACATCCTGTTGAAATACAGGCCCATCAGCCTCTTCTTCCTCTCTGCATATCTTTTTGAGCAGTGACTCAGAGGGCAAAACAAAAGTATTTTGACAAAACTGGGAACACATTTCCAAGCTGAACAGTGGTTCAGCACCAGCAACAACTTTGGATTCAGACCAGGACCTCAACTCACATAAATCAACATAAAATATCTTGGAAACTGCAATAATTTGCACTTGTAGAAGATCTGGCCCTCAGACCAGAAGCTTGGCATGAATTTATATCTCCCTTCTTAATTATGCCAGACATATGGTGTGTTGCTTTAATAAGGAGAGGCTTCCAGAAGTGACCTGCATTTGCTGAGATGAAGTTCTACATACACAGTCAGGTTCATCTGACTGACTTTGTCTTTTTTTTCTTTTTTTGTTTTTTTGAGCTATTTGTTCTTAATCTTGTATTTAAATCTAATTGTAAAGACTTAGCAGGTTCTAGTTGTTGTTTTCTGATGAAGCTGTACTGGGAAAATATGATTCTTCAGGGATAAGATAAAGTCAGCTGAAACCAAGCAAAAACAGCCTAGACAGTAATTAGACTTGAGGTCCCTCAATCCTTATTTTCATTTTGCCTTCAATCTATTCTTTTAATCATTCACTTAAAGTTATCTGTATTTTAAGGAACACTCTTCTAGTCCCCTCTTTCAAATTTCCTTTAAAAAATGAAATTGGGAACTTTTCCAATTACAAGTTTCTCCTGGAAAGTCTCATACTGACACAGGCAAAGAGTGTTATAATAAGCTATTATTTTCTGAGTGAAAAAAATATTACAGGAGTCTAATCCTAATCATACACAGGGACTTTGTCAGCTATCTACACTTTTAGGCAATATTGTCCAACACTGGGTTGTCCAACACAGAGATGTAATGTTCTGAACAGTAGTGCGGTCCCTTAACACCTCAGTATGTGCCTATAAAGCTGTGCAGGCACTTCATTTTTCACTGATGCTGATGTCTTTCTTCTGGGCTTTTATCAGTCTCCCAGATGATCCTTGATGTACCTCCAGCAGAATGTTTGAGCCACCTTTGTTGATCCTCCTTGGGGTCCAGGACAGTCTGGTATTCACACACCACATCCGCCTGGACTGGGCCTCCCAAAGAGAGATCCAGGGATGAGGCTGCCAGGAGACTGGATTATGAAGGAGCAAGAGGGGACTCGGGCCATGTCCCCACAGGCTGCATGAGAAGGTGGGGGCCCTGGGAAGCTCAATGGCACTTACCCTCTGCCCGAGCCAGGGACAGCCTTTCCAGCCTCTGATTTTTCATCTGAAGGTCTGACCTCATCCACAATACTGAGGGGCCTCTTTACCCCTCTCTTAGGAATTTCTTACCCTCTGAGGTAGCTGCTGGCCAAAGTTATTGGTTCCTGTGAAAGCCATCTTTAGGTACACGATGTATGCATTTTACAGCGAACTTGGATCTGACAAACTTCATATTCAAGAGGCCCTGGCATGACTCAGGACCAACCAAGAGAATCTTGTTTTACTATGGTGCCTTAAGATAACCCTTGAGCTATTTTGCCTCTGAGTGACTACCGAAACCCTCTCAGAACCTTCAAAGAAAGAGTCACCAGGCAAAGAGGATAACTAAAAATTCCCATTACTTAGCCCTCAGGATCTATCTTTGGGTTTGTTTATTTTTTAGAAAAAAAGTATGCAGCATTATCCAAATGCAAGGGGAGAGAAGTACCATCAGCTGGGACTTGTACATTTCCCAGGGAAATATGTCCCATTCTCACAGTCCTGTTCTTCTCTTGGAATTCATACATGTGGCAACTGAGGAGCAAAACCAAAATGTCTCATTGTTTTTCCATATTTTCCACGTTTCTATTCAAATAATAAAGTGGCTCAATCAGTAGATCTTTTAATGCATTTAAAGAATTATCATGTGCTTAAAAGAGTGGCACATATCTTTGGACTTACTGTTCCTGAGAGATAATCACTTATCATTGGATTACAAATTCCTCTGGGGTTTGTGAGAGGGAGGGAAGTGAGTTTTCTTGGTATTCATAGAATCATAGAATCATAGAAAGTTTTGGGTCGGAAGGGACACCTAGAGGTCACCTAGTCCAACCCCCCAGCAGCGAGCAGCGACACCGCTAACTAGATCAGGTTGCTCAGAGCCCTGTCCAACCTGGTCTTAAATGTTTCCAGGGATGGGGCCTCCACTACCTCTCTGGGCAACCCGTTGCAGTGTT
>Ga0065711_1004813_pt1 | contig 24121 bp, 20 predicted proteins | sample Hoacrofraction12_FD_59098 | JGI IMG/M metagenome (GOLD analysis project Ga0065711, IMG submission 59098) | Hoatzin crop microbial communities from Cojedes, Venezuela - Epithelial fraction 12 v2 (version 2) | ecosystem: Host-associated > Birds > Digestive system > Esophagus > Crop | place... | reverse complement strand
ATAATTTTCTTCTCATATCTTACCACGTCTTCCCAAATCTCCTCTTCTTTGTCCCCCTCGCAGGCCTGTTTACACAAACATCATCTCTCAGAATGGCCAATTTCCGAGCAAGGTATCGGAGACAGTAGAAAGCTGTTTCTACATGCAGACAAAGACACTTCTTTCTCTTCTGTATTCAGAGGTGGATACAGACAAAACAAAGGAGAGGAGGGAGCCAACAAATGAAAATACAAGTCTTCACAGGGATGTGGGAACACATGAGGAAACTGGTAAAAGCTGGAGCACGCAGCAGTGAGTAGGTGGGAAGAGAGAAACACAAACTCTTCCCGCTCCACCATGTTCACACCTGGTTCCCCTGTCCTCCCACACCCCGCCTGCTCTTCTGCCAGAAGAAACCCACAGCACCTCAGCATCTTTCTGATCACAATTATCCATCAACTAAACAACGGTCTTTCAACGGATAATCTTGAAGTTCAGCACTACACAGCCACAAGACCAGATCCTGTTGGATCACCGCTCCTCCCATCCTTTTGTAGCTAAACAGCATCCTCTTAACACCTGCATCTCTCGTCAGGTCCTCTCTCACTGCTCTTCTAACGTCCTTGAATCCCTCTGTGAATGTTAATCTTGTGCCAGCACTTACAGAGACGGAGTCAACTGTTCTCCTCTCCTGCCAGACCACAGCAAGCCATACCCTAAACCTACTGCCCTGCACCCTGAATAGTGATCGAAAGGATTTGTTGCTTATTTTGGGGTGGAAAAAGAGAGGGAAAAACATCAGCATTACTTCAGTAAACTCTTCAGCTGTTGATTCTGCTTAGCCAGAAATTAAATTAAAAATACACATAGCATCGCCTGCCAATGTGGCGGCAACCTTCTGGTCACCCGGATGTCCCCAGCTGCGTCCTGCTGGTGCTCCCAATAAATACTGGGAGAACTGGAGTAGCCAAGGGGACAGTTGGAGCCGTGCACACTTAGTTCCCAGCTCCCAGTAAAGGCAAGGGTGCACACAAGCAAGGAGGGGCTCAGCCTATCCATTCTCAGGGGTATAAGCACCCTGTTCACACACAGCTGCCACCGAAGTCGGAGCCATTGGCAATGTTTCCAGCCCCAGGAAACCAGTGATTCTGGAAAGCATCTGCACCACAGACGGCTCTTCACCCACGCAAGGACTAAATTTAATGGAACAATCTAACATCAAAATTCAGTTAAAAACGTCCATCTTTAACTATTGTCCTGATTCGGCAGGGGACTGTAAGAAATGCTTGATTTTAAGACCACACTTAAACTCTCTGCTGAATACGAACAGGATGTTTCTGAAATTAAGCATGTGCTTAAAGGACTTGCTAAAGTGCAAAGAAATGAGATACCTGGCATATCCTCTTGTAGCTCTGTCTCAGAAAAGCAGAAAAGCGTATTCAATCATAAAAGTAAAGTTAGTGGAAAAGCTTCCTCGTTTGAGAGGCGCCACAGAGATTACGGCACAGACCTCACCGATCACTTACGTAAAACCAGAACAACAGTAAGTGATAACCATGCCTTGCAAAACGTTCAAAAAACTCTTCTGCTACCAGTGAGTTATTCCTCCTGTGTGTTAATTAAATCAGCTTAATTTTGGAAATACAGATTTGTACTGACCTAGGGTTTCACACACTGAGCCACCTGGTTGTTACCAGGAGATGTGAAGCCAAAGCAATCCCAGAACTGTGCAGAAGCGCTTCATAGCAATAAGCAAGCAGAGAAACCAGCAAAGGCAAAACTAATATTACAGTAAAAAACTCAGAGACTGTTACAACTGTGAAACTTCTTTGCAGGGTTTAGAAAATGCAAGAGCTTTTTATGGGCCTTACTTTTCTTGCACTCCCCTTTTTCAGGGGACATAAATGACTCTCAGCTGTGAAGGAACTACATGCATTTGGCTTACAGAATAAAAAAAACAAAACACGTTATTTTGGGGTTACTAGACAGAACTCTGTTCTGCAGAAATGAAATCAGAACTCAAAATCAGTGTATGCACGTTTTACAAAGCGGCACTTCCAACTTCTCCGAAACTCCGCAGGCTCGCAATTTCTTGGAGCCATTTTCCTTGCCTGACTTGCAGTGCGCTGAGGAACGTGGAGCTGGCAGGCAGATTGTATTACTACACCGAACCCCATCTGAAAGCATCAGCTACTGCAGGCTGCAGTTGTCCTGCTGCAGAGGCCAAGTTACTCGCACGGAGCCGTGCGACCCCGCTGTTCAATAAGCCGGGCTGCCTCTCCAGAGCCAGCCCCTCTCTGCAGAGCAGGGCAGCTGAGCTCCACCAACACCCCACTGCCAGCATCGCCCGCTTCAAACCCAGAGAAGCAACAGGCTTTGGGGAAGGACCCTTCGCTCCGGAATTCACTCCTACCAGCCTCAGAAGTTGTTGAAGCTCAGAGAGGGCTATGCAACCTGCCTAGTTTCCAAAGATCTTCCATGCAAGTAAACGTAATTTATTTAAATTATATTTAACTTTTATATTTAAATGTGTACTTAAAAATAAACCACCAAACTGTTAACCAAGCTGCTAACAAGCAAACAAGAATATTCCTACAGAAAATCCATTTTTATATATATTTTTTTTTCCCCCTAAAAAACCTCCTGCCCTTCTGCACCGTCCTATTCCATTTGCATCACAGCACAATGTTTACTGTGCAGTTTTAATGTCGATGGTAATGCAAGCATCCTCAGGTACAACACACAACCGACGAACAAAGACTGCTATCGGCACCCTGCTCTCCATCTTCGGCGACCTGCGTGTGCTCCATCGCAGCTCCTCAGGTTGGTCGCGAGAGAAGCAGCGCACGCACCTTTCCTGCCAGAGGACCCAAGAGCCAGTGCACAAGCTCGAGACTACACAAAGGACCTCTCCAAGGGTCGCAAAATTTAAATCGGAAGGGTCTTTCATTTTTATTTTTTTTTTTACGCAAAGAACTGTAACAGCTGAAAAGGGAAAGCTCATCTGATAAACAGAAATTGAAAACGTCACCAGTGTAATCAGATTTTGAGAAAAATATTTACACTGCAGCTGAATCAAGCTGCTCTGCAGCCAAACCCCAGCAAAACTGCAACAACGGAAAAGGTTTTGTGTCTGCTTTTTAATGACTGTATCCTAATTACAGCAAAAATTCATGCCCTCCCAATGCTGGTTGGGAGAATCACTGTAAAATGCAGGGTCCTGCAAATTAGCAAGCAAGTAAACAATAAAATCCCCCCAAGGATAACGCATCACAAAACACACTGCAGTCACTTCTTTGTCGAAGTGCAGTTTAATTACTTGTAAAAATAATGACTCCTTTGTACGGGCTCTCGCTACCATGCGTTGCTGCTCGGTATTTTGCTGAGTGGTACGCGCTGCGTGCCAAATTTGGTGCATGGATTATACAGAGTGTGCATAAACTGAGTGCAGAAAAGAGGTTGTACAGTATCCTTTGTGTTTAGACAGCACATAAATGATATATGCTCTCTTCATGGGATTTGGCTGCTTTTCTCTATTTTGAGACGTAATATTTCTCCTCTCAATAAGGATTTTCAAGCCTCGATCCCGTCTCATTGCAGAAAGTGCTAAGCACAACAAAAGTCTCTGCTGGGAAATCAGGCTGTGCCCATTTTGCAGCTGCTGTCCTCCCATGGGGAAAGGCCGTGGTGGTCCCCATGTCACACAATGCTCCCACTGCTCTGGCCAGCCCCGAGCTCCTAGCACGGTGCTTCACCACCGTCCCCCCAATACGGAAAGGATCTGCAACTTCCAGCGTCCACAGATTTCCGTTTGCAGGGCTTCATGGAGATGGCAGGGGTTTCAGAGTCACAGGGTACGTGGCACGGCTGTCCATTATATATATTTATACATTATATTTCCAGCCAGCAGCCCAAGAGGAAAACTAACCATAATGAACAGTTTAAGGCTAGACTAATAAGTACAGAACCTGAGATCTTGATGGTAACGTTACTGATGTTGCTAGTGTCTTATTTTCAAAGATGAACTGTAAAGGTCATCAGAGAAATCCTTTGGATTACATCAGTAGCACCCGTTGGAAGTCAATGGCGCAGGGCAATGCCAGGTAATCCAAGGGCTCTTCTTTTTTCTTTCCACCGAGTGAGAACTGCCATTCCAGTGCTGGAACCGGTTCTGAAATACTCCACCAACTACATGAATAGCTGTTGTAATAGTTCTGTTTACTTCCCATTTCCTTCTAAACTACCAGCTCTACTCATATTCAGATTACAGTACTTGCTGTGAGCTCTATAATCACGTTTTGGCCAACTGCAGCTTCTTGACAGTATGTAAAGTCTGCTAACATGGTTCACTTCACCTTGAAGAACGTTGCTGCAGTTACAGGATGAATTTGCACGTTCCAGTTTTACAAGATGGTCTACAAGGGAGCTGTGTGTTTTCACAGTATGAATGCTGAACTCAGTGGAGAAAAAAGTATCACTGTCATCATCTCCGTGTTGATCCCAGCCAATGGTGGCAGCAGAAAAGGTTGGAGTATAGCTCCTGTCCCACTCGGCACCTCCTCCATTCTCACTTTGCATGGGGTTGGCCGAATTGTTAAAGATGAAACTTCAATGCAATCACCCCAGCGGCACAGATCATATTTTTGCCTTCTAACACCCCGCCGAACAACTATCGAGAGCAGAATAATTTACAGTTCCTAATGGACAAATGTTGTGTGATAATGTGGACAACACAGCAAACTCCTAAACATGACACTGGGTCACTCAACGTAAACCCCAAGTATCTGAAAATTCAATCCACAAAAACAAAGTTATTAACAGAGCTTAAGAGAACCAGGCATCAGAATAACACACATGAAGACCAAATCTTTTCTCCTTTACAAACAGCCCCCCTCAGGACTCATTTCAGCTCTTTGTCTTTACTAGACTCAGCTTTTAAAGCTAGATCTCCAAACATTTGCTACTCATAAATAAATTGTCATCTTCTGGAGGATTCCTCATAAAACACTGCAGTAAATGCTCATGCCGCTAGTTGCATGCTATGAGTTTGTAAGATCTGGCTGCTTCTCAAGACCACTCAAGAGAGAACTGTTTCTGCTGTTAAATACTTGCATTAATTCTTACCTAAACTTTTTACTTACATTGATAAGATACATATATTCTACAAGATGCTGCCTTATTTTAACACAATTATCACTACTTCATGTAACCAAAAAGCCCCAGATCTACAAAGTAAGAACACAACAGTCAACCACCACCAGCACAAAGCCCACCAGCTCCCCTCTCTTGGGCAGCTGTGCTTGTTGGAAGAAAAACTTTTTTGCTTGCGTTTGCATAAGGTTTGTCTTAATTAGTTGATATTATAGTGACTCAACTTTGGGCTTTAAGAGACAGCTGGAAGCACAACAGTGTGCAACAGAAAAGGAGAACATAACAAAACTATTGCATTTCCCGTAAACCCTAAGGACCTGCCCCCATTGTTGTTAGCAAGAAAGGTAAAAGCAAAATTACACAAAAATTGTCTTTAAGGGTAAAGTCTGGCGTGTAAGACAATATTCAGTGATAATGTACAGCAAAGGCAAGCATGATACTGAATGGAAAACTAGCAGAGGAACCATCAAATCATCCTTACGCCGTCAAAAGCTGGTACATCTTCTTGTGGCCCCTCTCCAAGGCCAAGCTCACAGGCGTTGCCCCTTCGTTGTTGGGGATCCTCAGAGCTTGTCTTCCACCAGGCAGGTGGAGCAGAAGCCATGCCAGGCGCAGCAAGCCCAGCCTCACCGCAAAATGCATCAGTGTTTCCCGAGGCATGTTCTCTGGGAAGAAAGAAGAAGAAAAAAAAAGAAATGGGAATTTGTAGGCTGCGGGTTAGGTGAATGCCACATCCCCACCTCCCAGCCGCATCACACACCACAGCTGGCATGGAGCTGGCAGCCCAAAAGCCAAGGAACCTGCAGTACCTGGAAAAACACACTGGTGGCCAATGTCCAGAAGACACCAGTAATTTGAAGCGAGACACATGCTACAGTAGGACTAGAAGTGATTAGGACCTCTCAGGGTGAGACTGACCACAGAAGCCAAGGTGAAAGAACCACATAAACAGCCCCAGCGACCACCACGTTTCAGAACTTCCAAATAGAACCTGGCATTACGAGGTGGGCTATTCCAGACGTCCAAGCCTTCTCCTCACACACCCGGGACCAGGGTTTAGGAACGGACAAGTTTTGTTATTTAGGACAGGACGCCGATTTGTCCCGAGGCATGAGAAAAATCAAGTACATCTGAAGCACTAATCGAAAGCTGTCATAAGAGCGAGCAGTTTAACCCCCTATGTAGACGAAAAAATGTGAGGATTTTGCTTTCCTGATTTGATTATGCCTCAGACCAGCTTTTCTCAGCTTTACACAGTAGCTCCATCATTCTGAATAGCAGCATTTATAAACTAGCAATCTCCGCTGCTGCTTTTTATGTTTAATAACCATGACCACCTAATTTGGTAAAAGTCACTCTCGAGCCTAAGCTTTCATCTCAGAAAAATATCCCCCCTACTCTAAAAGCTGCAGCGCTAGAACAATGCTCTGAAAAGTTTCAGCCAGAAACGAGCTCCAGATGCACTGCTGAAATACAGTTTTTGCAGATCAAAGTCTGTTACTTCTGTATGAAAGGCAAAAGCATTTGGGTTAAAAAAACTGTGAGAAATAAGAATTTCTTCTTATAATTAACAAAAGATTTCAGTATTGACTGGCAGCAATAACAACAAAGCAGCAACTGGGTCTCAGTAAACCATGCCAATGAGCACACTTGATATTTAATATCATAGCAATGATTTATTGGGTTATTAATTTGGTTGCCAGCCAAATCTATACAGCAGGTTTAAAAATGCAAGGACGTAATGGCTTGAGGATTTAATTAAGTATCTTTTTTCCTCAGGAAGTATGCCCCAAGAGAAACCACTTCTTCAAAGTGCTCTTGTTTTTCTTGGTTAGTTGCTTTCTTAAGGGACATTGTTAAGACCTTCAGTGAAAAAGAAAGCAAAAATGGGGAGTTCTCCCCTGCCTGAACAATTCTTCCTGACGTTTTGGATCAATTCCTGAAGAACTAATCTGTATTCAAGAACCAAAAAACTTTCTGGCACCGTCTCTCTTCCAAATGACTCCAAATTAGGTCTCCGGGCTACAAACCAATCCTTCCCCCTTAACCTCCTCTTGATTACCGTAAAGCAAAACCATGCTGTCCTGAATACATGAGCATGTCTGAATGGAGGTTCCAGCCGATCAGAGAAAAAGGGAATAGCTGAGCTCATTCAGAGACGAATTCTCAGCCTGTGGGAGTGTAATGACAAGGAGTTTGGTATTGCTATGGAGCGTAATGCTTTAGAAATAAACAACGCAACAAGGTAGTTAAGTTATCGTTGTCACAGTCTGAGACTTGGAGAATAATGAAAAATAACACACCACATAGACAGATCTAAAGGAAAGGCTACTGATGAGGTTGCAAAAAGGAGAAAGTGTTGATACACGTGGGATTTACCCCGAGTGAAAGCAGATGCCCAAGGTTTCACTCAATGAACTTGCACAACACTCCTACATTACCTGTACACTAACACAGTGTTGGAGCCAGCTAGCACAGCTGAAGCAGTACAAATCCTCCTACTCAGATGCAGGACGCACAAAAGCACCTCTGCTAGAGCAAACAACTGCCGTCCAAACAAAGAAAGTGTTGCACTGGTCTGATTACACCTGTTCTAGCATGGGACCTCCTGTTCCAGCTGCTTCGTTGAAAGGAAGAATCATCTTCCTAACTAAAACAGACAGTCTCGCACCAGAACTGAGCAGAGTAGACCTGCAAAGCATAAGCACAAGTCTCTGGACCAAAATGTTTCCTCCTCCCTCAGCTGAAAGCCTTACCGCTGGGTAGAAGCATCTTCTGCTCACCAACTCATGGTTCACCACTAGACACACATACCAATGGCAAGTTCTGCAAGATCCAGGCAAGTACTCATCCTGTCCCTGACCCAACTGGGTGCCCCTCTCTGCCTCATATTTCCACAGAAGAAATGCCCCCTCCCAAATGGCCCAAATGTCCATCTGATGTAATCTCCTCATATGACAGAAATTTCTGAAAACTCCACCTGTTTCCCATTCTTTTGAAACCATGTTCTTTATCATCAAATTAGTGGACACAGGGGTCCCAGCGTTTGGATGGAGGTGTCTACAAACAGAGCTGAACTGCCTGTGGCCCTGCCCTGCCCCAATGCCTTTCAGCAACGACGACGTGCACAGAAGATCTGTACAAGAAGACATGGCGTGTTGCCATCCAGAGCATATTAAACACACAGACTCACTATCCAGGCCTATTTGGAAAGATCTGCCTAAAATATAAACTGGCACGAGGCCATCCAAACAGATGGGCACAGATGATGGCTGCAAAGAGACAAAGTACCATACACACAACAACTGCAGGGGCCCCAGGCAATGGCTTTAGAAGGTTCTGGAGCGTGCAAAACTTGCACAGCTACATTAAGAGGCGTGTGCCATCTGTGGGCTGGATTAACTACCAATCTATAATGAAAAAATTATCCGTTGGTGTATGGTGTTGCTCAGAACAAGAGGAGAGCTGGTCTGCATCAAGTATGGGAGTGTTGCTGGATGGGGAAGGGAAGATGACGGACAGATCTCCCCTACCTTTGAAGAAGCTTGCAGTACAAAATGTTGGAAATTCAGTCAATGATTTCAAAGTCTTGTCACGGTGCAAAATGCCCGTCCCAGGCATGGAAGAGTAACAAAAGCTTTAACATGCAATAGCCAGAGCTCCTTCTCCTACCACATATCAAGCATGAGCTCCTCATCTTAAAATGGCCATCCTCTGAATGTCAACAAAAATCTTCTTGTAATTAGGAAATTGTGGAAATACAAGACATACGATACTGGAATGGCCAAGGTTGTTTTGTTCCTTTCTTGTTTCCTAGTAATAGGCAGGAGTTAAAACATATAATTATTGTCCCACAACGGCAGGGCACTCTAATCCAGCTGGCAAAACTTAGGACTTCAGATATATTATTTTTATGTATTTTTTTTCAGCTGTGACACAAGAGCAGATGCTTTATCTGGGTAACTAAGGACAAAATTTCCATAGAAGACTGTCAAAGGTACTTTGTTAATGGTAAAGGATTAAGGTTTAAGGTGCTATTAGCACAGAACAAATACGCATTGAAGAAGAAAAAAAGTTTTGGTATGACACATCCAAGAACACACAAACTGTTCTCTGAGTAAAAACTTTCATTTTAATCCTGATTAAGCAACAGAAAAAAAATACCGTTCCTTTTTAAAAACCGCTCTCTACATAGAGTAACCCACACCTAATTGCTCTGTTTATCCTCCATGTCCTGAGACATCTCGTCAAGGAACAGACAGTCATGGACTGGCTAGTATCTCTTGCTAGACTTCTTGTGATGGTGACCTTCACTTGGTTCTTACCCAAAATCACATATACGTGGCAATTTTGAAATCTACCATCAAATCTGGCCTCAAAAAATCACGCTTTCTGCTGGAAATGTTCCCACTGCTCAGATAAGCCCTTGAGAAACCTGGGGAGCAAAAACCAGCAACAAGCTATCGCTTAACACCGAGGTCCTAGAGGAGGCCTGCAGCAGAAAACAGCAGTGAAGGAAGGTCAAGGCAAAGACGCTGTGTTTGGAGTTACGAGTTCAGTTAATAAAAGGATGTGTGGGTAATTCCTTTTTAATCTCATAAACAAGAAAATTCACAAAGCACACCAAATCATCTTCATGTCCCCATTCCCACTAATACCAAAGGGAACAGAAACTTTCTCATGCCAATGACTTCTCAGCCACACACTGAGCAGCACATCCGAGTACCGAGCAGCACATTTCAGACGCTGCCTCAACAATAGTTATTTTTTGCTTCCCATTTTCCACTGCAGAGGGCACTAAATTTAGGTATGGAAAAGATTTTTTACATCTTCTCAAGGACTCCAGCTGAACAGACCACTTTGTGCTGTTGGCATGGGAAAGATCATGTCGATTTGTACCACATACAGCCTTCATCAGAGGGCAGAGAAAGTGACCAGCAGATTGGGAAGGATATGAAACCGAAAAAAAAGGGTATCTGCAACTATGACACTGAAAGGGTTCAAAGAGAAACTATAAAAAGAGTGCAGCAGATGAACAGATTAAAGCTTTACATCTGAAAAACATCATCAGCCACATATCTTTAACATCGTCCCATGGAAAAAAACGTTAGCTCCTAACAGTCAAATTTCCTTCTAACTATTTCTGAAAGCTTTTTAAGGTTTTTTTAGGCCTTATGATTTTTTCTTTAAAATAAGGCACTTTCTTGGGTTACTTTCTCTCTTCAGACATTCTCCCTTTCTGTAAAAAAACCCAAATTACTTATCTCTAATCACGGTGACACTCGTGTTGCGCTGTGCACTGATATCCCATCGGTTTTGTAGATGAAGTTCTACAGCTCGTTATCCAAACCCAGACTATTTCAAACCAGGGCAAAGCATTTCCCGCTCTGCCCCCCTCCTACCTAGCGAGCTCCCTGGTTTCACTGCTCAGGCAGTACTTACCGCACGCGGCTGTTTATTCCGCAGCATTTCTGGGAAGCTGTACGTATTCAAGACACCAGTAACCGCGTTCCTAAAGTTAAGGAGCTGTTAAGTGTTTTATCTAACAAGATGGTCTCCTGGTTCTATGCCCGCAATTGTGGCTGACCATCTCGCAGCTCACCAAAGGGACTGCTTCTCCTTACGCTCCCAGGCGAATGGCTCCACAACGCGGTCCATCACTGCAAACCTCTGCCAGCATTAAGCAGCTCCCGAAAACACCAGCTCGGAAAGCTCACACCACTGAAGTTGTAACTATCACTCTGGGTTTCACTGCTTACTTTTAACAAGCAAAATGAAAAGACTTTGATTCCTCAAATGTTTCATCAGAATACTATTTAAAAGGAATTCTGAAAGTGGTCTGTTTACTACTAATCGTTAAGTCAAGGATAAAGCTCTAAGCTTTTCATACCTGAGCCCTGGATCTTCCCTAACTTTTTTTCTACTTTTTTTCTGCAACACAAACAAGTCATAATCATTACTCATACCTCCAAATACTCTGTTCTGGTTTTCTAGTTAGCTTATTTTCTTTTCAGTCATCTAAAATAGAACATCACAGTCCTGTATTTACATTGCATGCGTTCGCAGAATACATATTAAATTTTGATTTCCAGATATAAAGTGTAACAATCTGTTCCACTTAAACAGCTGCCTTTAAATGCCTCTGAGAACAGTAAATAACCCTACTTTTGACAGCAGTAACAACTATGTTCTTTAGAAAGTTACAGTGCACTTGTAATAATTAAGATGGACATGATTATACGTCACCTGAAAGTAATGACATGTTTGGAATCCCATGGTGACAAGAGTAATCCTTAATTATGGATATTCTGAAATTGTGGATGCTGTTGGAGTTCATACAGATAGATAATTACGAGCAAGGTCCTGGAGAGCCTGCTGCAGAGGGATGGTGTGTGGCTGGGAGACGGGCACAGTCCTCGGGACACACCTGCCCCGGGACAGAAGCGATGAGGACGGCAGCCGTGCCAGGAGGAGGTCAGGAGACACCTGCCCAAGGGGTTCAGACACCCTCCGTACCCGCAGTGCAAGTCCTTTCCCTACACACGTATGTGTCCTGCCCTGACCCTACAACGTGAGGACACGCTGCTGAGTAGGACCACGGCACCACGCACCACCCTGCTTCCTTCGTCTCCGGCCTCGGCACGTGCCAGGCTTCCTTTTGCTATCCAGTTCATGTGACAAAATGGTTGAGTATCTTCTGCCTGCCTTGGTGAGAGAGGATGGAGCCCAAGGACCTGCGATGTCAGGAAACTCAGCTGCTCCCCACCCCAGTTCTGCTAGCATGGCACCAGGTGGGACCTGGAAGATATGTTACTCTCCCGTAGTCCCACTACCTGGGACCTCTGTGAAATATTTAATATCTGTGGGTAAACACATACTTAATGCAAGTCTTTCTAGGGTCCTTTTCTCTAAGCTAAGGATTAAAAGCTAACTTGTTCTCTGAGGTCTTCTACAAATAGCAAGTAGCAGGCTGCACCTCAGCTGTCCTACACAGCAGGTGGGTTCAGGGAGAATGAGCAAAGTAAAAGTGATAGCAGGAAAGCAACTTGGAAGTCAGATGCATGACATCCTAAGAACAAACCACACAGCGAAAACACGGCCACTGTCACTGGAAAAAGGACCAAAACACCACAAGTCCCTTCTTCTCTGCTTTCCAGTCAGCTCCACGGCTGTTGGTCAACTGTGCTACTCCTCCACAGGAATATAAGGTTGATCAAAACACCCTGAAACCCAAAATGCCTTTTGAGAGTAGCTGTCATGAGCAAAAGCTTGAGAGAATAGCTTATGTTTATATATTTTTGGGGAAAATGCTCCATGAAGAAATTGTTCCCTACATACCTTATTTAAGTCAAATCAGGATCAAATCAGAAGAGCAAAGAATCAGAACTAAGAAATTTGGCCACAAGTATCACCCTTCCACCGAACAGCAAGCAGGAAAAGCTGTAAGATGAGACCTCTGACAAATGGTTTAAGAGAGGGGATCCTGTTTTCTGAACTTGCTCTTCCCACCAGGGATTCATCATGTCCAGCCCCTGCTCTCCATCGCATGAGCGTTACCGTCAGTGGTACGACCAGGCTGGGTACCGCGCTCCACACCGCTGAACAAAAAGCTCATCATCAAAGCCCCAATCCTACAAAAACAGTCTGGGGGGAAATTTGGCACAAAGGGTTCATTCAAAGCTTGCTGAGGAAGGAATCCACTTTTTTTTCCAGTAGATTTTGAGTGACGGATGACAAACTTGTGATCACAAATTTAGTCTTTCACATTGTAACAGAGTAATATAAATTAATAAATATTTGGTTTTGAGCAAGTTAACCAAATCCTTAAAATAATATTACTGTGGGAATGCCGCTCAATGCATTTAATCTTTGGGCCATTTCTTTTTAAAGCAATAAAACCTTTTGCTGTTCCAGACCAATGAAAAAAAACAGAATGAGAATACTGCAAATGAACATTGTGGGGTTTTGAAAATGTACTGCCAACAACACAGGAAGAAATGTCCATTTTATTTTCAATCTGTTTTAACGAAAATGGCATCTAAAGAGATAATGCAGGAATAAATGTAAAGACTACCTATTGTGAAAGAGATTAAGATTACCAGGATTACTGAAACTGAACAAATTTCTGGGTTGAATGGTAACAACCAACTTCAGTAAGTTACATACAAATAAATCTCAAAAACAAAAGGGCACAGGAATGTTTGGAAATGTCCTCCAGCAGTTTTAAATAACCTTGGAGGTACTTCTAACCTGCAGCTGAAAGGACGTGCTCTTAACAAGCTGGCGGTATGACTGTACCATACCTTTAATTCTGAGCAATGGCAAACTCTTCAAGAATGAGGATCTTGGTTTGGTAACCAAAACATAAACAAGCAGACGATTCTCACACAGCTTTGCCCACAGTAATCCTGCATTTTTCCATACTAAAAAGTCAAACCTACTAATGTGTTAGAAAGAGGGGGTGCTGCAACAGCATAAGGAATCCTAACGGATGAATGCAAACCACTGAAGATCATTTTAATGATGTGACCACCAATCTGCAGGTACCTGGGAGCACGTGGGGAGTTACTTGCCTCCTTCTCCTCGGTGGAATGGACCTTAACCATGCACATCGCACTGCACTAACCTACTGACATGAAAGATTAGTTGAACAGCCTTGGCAGATGGAGCTGGGCGTTACTTTTAGCAGCTTCTCTGCCCTCTGGTCTGTGTGATGGCAATGAACTCCCTGCCCTCTGTTCAAAGACTGCTCAGGTTTGGGGGCAGGCAAAAGTAAGAAGAAGCCTCCACACAGAGCCATCCCATCCTCAAAAATCAGCACAGAGTTGGCTTCATGGTAGAGCTTCTACCCAGCTTCTGTCTGCAGAAGGGCCATTACTTCCTAACTGGTTTTGCAAAAGCTAGACTCCTACTTCAGTCCTTAGAAAAATCAACTTTTACACATGCTTGACAGCAGCGGCCATCTCTGACCAGCAGCTCCCCACCAAGATGTGGCACTCAGGGAGCTGGCTGAGGCTCCCAGCTCGCTCCTGCCTTCAGAGGTTTTGCTAAACAGCAGCGTTTTGTTTCCAACCCACAAGAGCCCACAGAGACATGCCAGCTTAGAGGCAGCACGAAAAATCTTTCAAGAAGGGATCTGACATTTTCTTTTGTTCTCATTTCTATAGTATTTTCTCCTTCGGGAAGGTTATTTGAAGTTTCTGGCGCTGACATTTAGCAAAATGGTAAATATGAATTGGAATAGCTGTTCATAGGTAGTGACGCAGCGCAGGACAGGGTGGCCCACTGGAGGGGCACTGGCCAGAACACACGTCATTGCTCCCACAGTTTTGGTCTTTGCTGTGCTTTTCTCTTTCCCCCACACAAATTAACCCACAAGCACCAGTACAGGGGTGCTACATTTTACCACAGAGGTTTTCCTAATCTAGTGATCCATCATAAATCAGAGACATCTCTTCCATCTCGCTCTAGCAAAACAGCTTCGTGACCAAAAGGATGCTTACGCATGCAAATCTTTCCTTTTCACAATCACAAAAATTCCCCCAAAATCCCTATGTGTAATCAGCTCACTGCAAAAAATTGCCAGATAAATCTGCCTCTAGCAAAAATGCTGATCAGAAGCTGAAAGACAGACCAAGACATCAAAACTGCCCTTTTTCAGTTCTTTATGAAAGAACTCACTGCAAGGGAACGTATTTTATAGCACCAACATTCTTGAATAAAAGTTGCATTTAGTGTCACTACATTGATTCACTTCCACTTTTGTCTACAAAAACCTCACCACAAGATGCCAAACGCTCAGCACCACAGAGCTCCCCGTTCTCTGACGGATGCTCTGCGGGTCTATTAGCATTCAGAGCCCCACACGATCACGACTTCCAGGCACACAAGCGCATGCTGAGCAAATCAATGTAAATCCTACGGCCTGATTTCCCTAAGTGCAGATTTTCCACAGAATAACCAAAGTCAAAACAAGAAACCGGATCTCAGCCCTCCTGCAAAATCAGCAACAATTCAAAGCTTCAATCAAAGCTTTCGTTAAGATTACTTTGACTGTATTTTTATCACTTAAACCAGAAATGTCTGCGTTATCACAACTTTTTTAAAAGCAGAAAGAAATATCACTGTCTTCCACACAGAGGAAGAGAATACCAAGTGTTTATATCCTTGTAAACATACGACAGCATCTGAATTTCTATCCAGAAGCCATTAAATATGATCAAAACTTTTAACATCTGCTAGCACTGCTTCAACTGCCTGCCTGTGTATTCACGTTTACAAAAGCAGTCAGCAAGTCAGTGAAAAATAAAGCAAGAAAAACTCTCGTAGAAAACCCTGTCACAGTGAACAGAACTGAGCCTGCTGTGCCGAGCAAGCCACGTCCCACTCCTCTTCATCTGTTTAGGCCATTGTAGCCTATAAAGGATACTGGATGCCTCACAGTGACATTCCTCTTTGCCAAAACACCCTGAAAATTTACAAGAAGGATTTGTACAGACTGGAACTAGCCCCCCAGTACATCAATATGCTTCCTTAAGGTCCCCTGTGGCAAAAAAAAAAAAAGCAGAACTCCAAGGACACAGACACGCCAGAGCATTCCAAACACCTCGGCACTTCTGCTTCAGCCATCGCCGGAGGCTTTGGGCCAGCCTCGGGGTTTATTTATAAGCCCTCAGTAGCCCTCACTGCTGTGGTTAAGGGCTACTGTTAGTCAGGCTTTCCCACCTTCCCATTTTATTTGCAAAATCGTCCAAGGCTTATTTTGCAGAAAGCCTGTGTTCGCCCAGCTGGTGTCCAACACAATCCTCAGGGGCAGACCCCCAACTTCTCCAAGAAAAATTAGATGTATTTTACACACTACAGTCACTTTGCACATGTGCTGTAAAACCAGCCAAAATTGCCAAGTTTGTGGCACTAGGGTAATATTCCCAGGAGCACCAGACTTTCTACACACAGACAGGTTTCTCAGAATCTCAGAAGTGTGATGCTGATACACGAACAACTACATACACACACTCCCCATCCCCCCCTTTCGATGTGTTTTAAAACACCAACCATTTACAACAGCTTGTGCTATTTCATAAGAGAAGACACAGAGCAAACATCAGCGCCTGATGTATTTTAAGGTGGCTGAAGTGCAAAGCACAGCATGCAGATGTAGCAGGAGCATGCTGGTGCACATCATGTCCCATCTCTCAGCACAGAGGCCAACACACGTTACGCCAGACGCGTGAACAGTTCCCAAAGCAGGGAACCCTTTTCCCCTGGCTTTTTACCTCCTTCCCAACCCATGAGTCTCACATGTGCCCCACCGTTCCTCACCGGTCAGGGACTGGTCCTCTCCCAGCACGTTCCATTCTGCCGGCAGTTTCAGGTGTCGAAACGCCAAAGCCACTTTCTCATCCAAAAAGTCCACGTCGGCAGCAGGTGGTCTCGACCGGTCCAAGAACCGGGTGAAGTTTAGTGCCTGCTGGTTGCCGGCGCAGGTGGCCAGAAACTGGGCAGCATCGTAGGCTTCATCCTGGACAAACTGGAAACTCTCTTCTGCCACAACCAGGATGGGATGACCTTCTCTAGAGGCACAAAGTGCCACCTTCACTGTCTCACAGCAGTCATGGCCTGAAAAATAAAAGCAAGGGAAATGGTTAAAAAGAACAATTGCATGTGCTGAAGAAACACAACTGAGCAATCCTTTTGACTCACATAGTCTTTACATGCAATCAGGTAAGAATAAGCTTTTGAGGGTCACAGCTCTAAACACCATCTTGGGAATTTATATGGATCATCAGAGGTAAGCATTTCTTACAGACTTTCAAAGGAAAAGATGTGTAACTCTTCTCTGTCACAACATAAAACAAGAAAAGTAAGCCACCCCTATCTGACCAGACTATTGTTGATCAGCAACACATGAACTCAAGAGCATTAAGTAATTCAAATTAAGATTTTGCCAACGCACCAAAAGCCAGATTATATGGTCAAACTTTTCTTTTCCAGCTCCACAGGACTCCAGTCACTCACCAGAAACTACAATCCAAGTGCTGCAAAAGTAAGTACTCCAAATGCTTTCACAACACTTGGCTTGTACCGAAAACACTGCAATTTCACCTAAAGCAAAGACCTAAATGGCGAGGAGAGTGCGACCTGCCCAGGCATGCCGCGTGCGTGCCCTCAGCGCCCATGCTCACCGCTGCACCTGCCCCTTGCGTTTGGGTTCACATGACAACGCTAAAACTAAGCTGTTTCTGCTAAATAAAACATGGAAATGGCTACTATCCATATTTACAAAACAAGGAGGTTTCGTAACTTTATTTATTTAGAGCAGGGGAAACAGGAGAAAGGATGCCTTGGCACGGCAGCAATTTCATTTGACTCAGAAACTAAAAAATAAAAACCAAAAAAACCCCCCAAAAAATCCCACACCAAAAACTCACACCACCTTTTTGCGATTTTAAAAGGCAAAATATACTCTGTGTCCACCACAAGCAGCATTTGTAATGGTCGGACGTGCCCCTTCAATAATAAGGTTTGTGTTTCAAGTTCACCGTGCGGCACAGTTTCTTGTTCCAGTCTCGGACTGACGTCATGGCTGTTTTTGCCAGAACAGCATGGACCCTGCGCTAATTACTGGAAAAGCTTCTTTTTGCCCATGACCTCAGCATACTGCTACATTCATGAAACCCTGCTTAATTAAATACAAAATGACGATTTGTTTTTAAAGGCTTGAAAATTCAATTTAAGCCCCTATTTGCGGTCAGTGGGAAAGTTTCCTTCTTGTGTCGGGGCCCTTTGCTGTTGATTTCCCTGACAAAAGGAAAAATATGTCCCTAATCTTCATGGTCTTTCAGCCAACCTTCCAAATCTGTTCTGAGGCTTTTGGCATGTATACAGGTTTCGCCTGCTGAAAGAAGCAATCCCGAAGTTAATTGAAAGGTCAAAACTGCTATTAGGACACCGTGGGTAGCACCAAAATTGTCAGAGACGAGGCTGTGCGGCTTCCTAAGGAGACCAAATGCAGCTGGAAAAGTATCAAAGCCAACTGCAGAAGGGGAGGAAAACACACATGGATGTTGCTGCAACAGATCAGTACAACCAGGAGGCTCTGAAGCTGAAAGCTGAGAAAACGTCTTTCCTTCCAGCACCGGGCATCTATTAGCAAGAGGATGATGTGAAAGCTGAAGGAACAGATTTACTAGTATTGATGTTGTAATAAAGAATAAGGGTAGGAAGACCCGCTTCTACTGGTCTTGGAAATATTGCACATGCATCCTAATACATCACCAGTCAATAGGATGGGTAGGGTTCTCAGCAGCCCAGATGAAACCCATTCACAAACTCCACTCCTCCTCACAGTAGAAGCCTCAAATGTCAAAGGGAGAAGCAGGGGGACAGTGCATCTTTGGGGGAACATGCCTTTAACGCAGTTCAGAACTGGGCATCCCTCCCCCTACGTCTTCTTGCTTTGCTCATCTTCCTAAGGACATTAGAATAGGGATCAGGTAAGACTTCTCGATTTTTTTTATAACCCCGACAAAAGCAGCGAGCTGCATGCAGCCTGCTGAGAACGCCGTGCTACCCTACGGGAGCTGACTCGAGTGCTGTGAACTTGGCTCTCCCTTAAGCAAAGCAGTGGAAGGTCTCTAGAACAGAGAGTTAAAAAAAAAAAATCATAATAAAAGACTGCTTAATAGAATGAGAAAAGCTAAACCTTTCATTTTTTTTTTTTTTAAACTATCTTCTGTCTATTCTCATAAGAATCCCATCTGCAAAATAACCTAGCATACGGCTACGGTGCCAGAAAGCCAGTGGACTTTCAGTATTGAAGCAGGAGGCAAACATGGCCCAGGAGCAGCTGCAGAGAAACACTGGGACAGTCACTTCCCTCTCATGAAGCCAAACAACTCTTCTGTGGGACAGCAAAAGCTTCTCCATCCTGACAACAACTAGAAAGACCTCAGTCAAGACACGCGGTCTCCTTAAACTGGCACATGATGGATGCACACAAAGCTCCCTTGGATGGAGCGCATGTGAAACACCAGCCCCAAAATTTAGCAAAGCTACAGCAGCTTTTAATGCAACGCAAGGGGAGGTGACAAAAAGGCTACGTCTTGATCCGCAGCCAACGGTTCTCTTGAAACTCCCCCAGATATCTAACACAGCCTTGAAAGGGAGGTGACAGAGCTGACGATCCGTTTTCATCTAACAGGATCAAACAAGCATCCTGCTAAACCCTGGGGAGTGTTCTTCGAAAGGGCAACCGCTAGCAACGCTTTGATGTTCTCCTTCTCTACATCTGAGAAGATGTCAGACTCAGGGTGTAAGAGCCTGGGACAGGTTCTGACTTTTGGCAAGCAGTTCAAACGAAAGAGGAGCCAGTAAGTAACAAGCATGGCCAACACTAAAAAGACTGCTCAAGAGGTCTCTGCCCCCCTGCTTCAAAACCGCTACAGGAACGATGTAAGCAAACATGTCCCCAGTACTTGAACCTTCTGAAGGAACCACTTTGTCAGTGGGGCAACGCTTCTCTCCACATCAAAGACAGTTGCTTCCTTTGCCTAGACTAATATCTGAACTTTCACAGCCCCTTTTCCCAGAGCACTTGCAAAAGTGAGCTAAGCTTTCTGGCGCTCTCAGGAGATAAGTGGTTATCATCTGTAAAACAAGCCCAAATCTGTTGTTACGAGGTTCAGTAACTTGCCCAAGATCACAAAGAGCTCCGGGCAGTGCCAGAATAGACGCTATTGGTCTTGAACCATCCCTCTTCTGCTCCAGTTGGCAGACAGCAGGGCTTCCTCCTAACGTGGGTTAAACACCAAGTCACGCACTCCGCAAGCATCAGGGCGTTCGACCACTGGCTGCTGTAGCCCCCTCATACACCTTCCCCAGGAGCGGAACAGAAATATGTCTGACTTGTTAAAAAGGTAATAAAAACCAGAAAGAGTGACGAGCCTATTTATAAAGGTTTGCACTTTGTCAGGCTGCAAACACATGTAACTGAAAAATTACACAGATGAGCGTGCCCGCAGAAGGAAAGAGCAATCTCTGTGCTTCACAACGTGATCACGTTCACGGTGCCGCCCAGCACCCCTCCTGACCGCCTTTCGTCTTCTCCAGAGATCAGGCCCTCTGGCCAAAACAGCCATCACAAGCAAATGATGAAACACTGAACATCGTCACACTGGTATCACCCAGCAGGACCCCAGTTTCTACCTTGCTGACGTCTCATCCTGCACAGAGTAACTTCTTCAGGCGCATAGCTAGGCTTCTCCATACTTTTTTTTTTGCCACAGTATGAAATTAGGTAATTTATGCTAGCCTAACTGTGATAAAAGTCAAAAAACCCACCCCTTAATTCTTCCTGCATTGCATTTTACCCCATTTCTTCCTTTTCCTCCTCAGTTACTTTAAAGTCAGCTTGGAAATAGCTACTCGGAGCCGTTTTGAGAAGTGCCAACATATTGCAGGAAAAATACAGCAATTAAAAAAACCCTATTTCAGTCTATGCAAGGATGGGAGCAGCAACTGCTTCTGTTGTGATAACGCGAATTCCACATCTTCACGTAAAACCACGCTTTAAAATGTAGTTTAAATGAGACAATAGCTCTTGAACTAAAGAATTCCTTACTGGGCCACTTACTGAAGCTCACTTTGGGCAAGAAACAAGAACAAAAAACGAAAACATGTTGTTCCAGTCTCTCTGTACTTCTCTCTGAAGAGATGAGACGCATCAGTGTGACAGCACCGCCTCCTCTACATGCCAGCGATGCAAAACAACAAGCAGAAGAAAAGGTGGAGGTTTCTGAGCTGTAAGCAATCAACAGAGAAGTTAACGCACGGCCTTAGACCTGGCCATCTAAATGGGTACCTGTGGCTGGGATCTGGGGCGCGGTTAAAAGGGCTGCAGCAGATTCAGACTTTTTCTCACTAAACAAGGCGCACATGGAGAAAAAACACCCCTAAAGAGAGCTTTACCAAAACATGATTTCATTTCCTGCTCCTCTAACTGTGGAAATCCTGTCCAAACCTCCTATTTTCAGAGTTCACATTTGAGCTATCAAACAATGGGTCCCCAGCCTGGGCGGCTATTTAAAGCCCCACGGGAAGCACATGCTTGGGTTTGCCTGGTAGGTGACTAAGGACGCTGGTGCTAATTCTGTCCTCTGAGTTACCGTGGCGGAGCTGGGTTGAATGAGGTCTTACAAAGACATATAAGCAGGAAAGTAAAGCCAGACAACAAGCGTGGTGAATCTCCTGGAGCATCTTGGATCTGCATCCAAGAGATGTTGCCATCTGGTGGCTCCTGGACAGGGAAATCAAGAGATCTCCTGTGGCCCTCCAAAATGTACTTCTTTCCTGCTTCAGAAACCCCAAATTCTGGTTCTGAAAATCAGAGCCCATATTTGAAGTGCATCTGCGTGATTTACACAGTTATTGTACTCACTCTTGCAACACAGGAAACCTTATGAAATCCATAGGCATGGCACCAGTAACAGATGGGAGCCTCTGTTTTTTTCTTTTAAACCCTCGATTATTAATATGGAGAGCGTAGAAAGATATTTTTTTTTTTTATCCTGTAGATGCCCTAAAAATCTATAGGAGTGTGAGACCCCACACATTACATCATAAGTAATTTCCGTGCAGATTCAATCACTTTTTCCGGTGACTGATGTCACTTAGAACTGGCATCATTTCCTTTTAATTACACTGCCTAGAGCTATTAAGTACACCAGAGGACGGACTGCAAAAAGTCTCTTGGGTACGCTGTTTTATTCTATTTTAGGGGTTTTTTTGTTTCATAATTAAGAGTATTTTCAAATCCACAACTGGTATTGCCAAGCGGTCATTTGTTACGCAACTTGTTTACCCTTTTGGTCTACCAGTACAAAGATTGTAATTCATGAAACACAGCTTTTTCTATGAAAAGTTGTTTCCTAGGGGAAAACACAGTCTGTGGTAGAAAAGAATAAAGCATGAACATATGTAAAGGATTTCACAGCAAAATAAAAGTTTGAAATGAAGATATTTCCAAGCTAANTGAAATTTATTTNCNTCTATCCTTTTCACTAGCAGGAAGAGAGTAGGAAAAAAAAAAATCTGAGAACTACAGGAATGAAGAACAAGTAAAAGACCAAACCTGCTTCTCCACCTTAGCTTAAGCACGGAGAGAAAGCTCCCGGTGAGTCAAGGCATTTGGAGTATCTGGGAGAATTTCAGCCCTGTGGAAACTGCTGGCAACCAGCTACCAGCAGACAGACAGTCTCGCAGGCCCTTTTTCTGCCTCTAATTCTGCTCCTCCCCCTCACTGAAACCCACAAGAGAATCCTGCAGCTTTTGAGATCAACTGTCGAGAATAAAGCGACGTAGGTATCAGCGAGCAAGGCGCAGCGTGGGGTAACGCACTGCAACAGTACACACAGGGGCAACCGTATCTCACCAAATTACCCTCCTTCTTGTTGCAGTGACTCGCCTTCTAGGCAGGGTATTTCCTACCCATCACTTGCTTGGTTTGGAGCTGCTGCAGCTCTGCACTTACGGTACTGGACTGGCTCTCCCTGTGTTCCTCCACTGAGCTCCTCTGCGTTTCCCAGACACTACACTCCAGTCTTCAAACGCAAAGCAAAATGTGTGCCCAATAACGCAGCCATTATCGTGGCACACAGCTTGCACTTGACGCACCGCACGAATGCTCGCGCTCCCAGCTCACTGTGAGCTCTCTCCTGCGAGAAAGCTCTCCTCAAATCTGCCCGAGAGCTTCCCGACGCCAAGATGCCTCCGCTGCCCACGGCAAGCTGTGGTCAGGGCTTCTGGCTCATGCAGACATGGATGAGGTCGTTTCTTCTTTTGTTGGTTTGTTTGCCGGATCATGAGTTGAGGCTTTTTATTATAAGTTCATTGGTTTTTGTTGGTTTGTTTTTCTTTTTCCAGTGGGGGAAAAGTTGCTCCAGCAGCAGAGGAAGGCGATGCGGCTGTAGTCTTGCAATGAAGTTTTACTTCCCTGCTTCAACACAGACTTTCTCCACTACCACGTGCAATCTGCTTGGCCATTTGACATCTCAGTTACCCTCCCTACCCTGTAGAGATGTTGGGAAGATTACAGCAGTGTCAGTTACTACAGCAATAAGAACTTGCTGAAAAGCTCCATTTATGACCAGCACTAAGTAGGACAAGCATCCACGGTGTAAGTGGACACATCAATCCCCAACAGCACAATTTCAGCAGCAACAACAGTTTAGCCATAGCAGCAGAGCTACCATCACCTCTCTGCACCCTTCCCTGCTTGGACCTTTGCTATTTTCTTAATACCTAAACTCCATCCGCCAAGCTTTCGCAACTAATGATATCCAAACTAGAGCATCATCCAGCACCACAGTATCTCTGCCCACCCTGCAGCTGGACCTTAACATAGGAAGCGCCTCATGAGATAGTGCCTGAAAATGTTCTGCAGAACTTCAGCAGAACTTCTTTCAGTCTTCCAGTACCTGAAGGGCCCTACAGGAAGGGTGGAGAATGACTTTTCACAAGGGTCTGTAGTGATAGGACAAGGGGGAACCAATCCGACATCATTAAGTTGAATCGTCCAGCTCTGGAGCTCCCAACATAAGAGGGACATGGATGTGTTGGAGCAGGTCCAGAGGAGGGCCATGAAGATGATCAAAGGGCTGGAGTAGCTCTCCGACAAGGACAGATTAAGGGAGTTGGGGCTGTTCGGCCTGCAGAAGAGAAGGCTCCAGGGTGACCTTAGAGCAGCCTTCCAGTACCTCAAGGGCCCTACAGGAAGGGTGGAGAGGGACTTTTCACAAGGGTGTGTACTGATAGGACAAGGGGGGAACGGCTCTAAACTGAAAAAGGGCAGATTTAGATTAGATTTTAGGAAGAAATTCTTCACCACGAGGGTGGTGAAACACTGGCCCAGGTTGCCCAGAGAAGCTGTGGCTGCCCCCTCCCTGGCAGTGTTCAAGGCCAGGTTGGATGGAGCTCTGAGCACCCTGGGCTG
>Ga0065711_1004304_pt1 | contig 24124 bp, 17 predicted proteins | sample Hoacrofraction12_FD_59098 | JGI IMG/M metagenome (GOLD analysis project Ga0065711, IMG submission 59098) | Hoatzin crop microbial communities from Cojedes, Venezuela - Epithelial fraction 12 v2 (version 2) | ecosystem: Host-associated > Birds > Digestive system > Esophagus > Crop | place... | reverse complement strand
GGGCCAAGCTCAATGCATTCCAGTTGCTCCCTCACATATAGAGCAACTCCCCCACCTCTCCTTGTTGGTCTGTCTTTCCTAAAGAGTCTGTAGCCATCTATGACAGCATGCCAGTCATGCGAGTTGTCCTACCACATTTCTGTGATCACAAAGTACAAAAAAGCACAGATACAGGAAATCATTTAAAAGAGCTAAAACACACCAGAATTTTTGCATGTTTTGTAGCTGAGTTGCAGAACTCTCTCTAACAGTTGATTTTCCTTTCTAATAACTCCTAAGGAGTACATGCTAGGGCTAGAGGAGGATTCAGGATTGGTTCATGTGAAAGTCATAACACTTCATAGTATTGTTAAGTCTGGGAAAAGAAAAAGAAAAAAAATAAAAAAGAAAAAAGAAGAGTTGCAAGAAAACCCTGAGAGGACTGTGCTCTGTGTTCCTCTTGTATGCAAGCCTTAAACTAAAGTTCACCTGTTGCTTTGCCTGTCTGGAGAAAGTAGAAATAAAAAGTCAGTCTGACATGTTACACAGTAATTTAACACTTTCCAGGAATGCAGCTGCTCGAGGTCTGGAGTCAGGCACATATTTTTAAAGGCCAGTTAGGATGTTACTAAAGCAACGGCTGGACTTGGTGTTGAGGACTGCCCATAAAAACAAGGCTTAGACCTTCTTGATAATGATGCAGGGAAAACACCCCTCACCACGGCTGGTCTCAGGAGATTCATTTAATGCCACAACCCATGTCTAACAGGCAAAACAGACTCTGGGCTTTACATGCTGGAGAGATCCCATCTGGCCAGTCAGATAATAAATTCACACCATGTTGTTTATATGCACCGAGTTACATCCTGATGTCCAGGCATCAGTGTTCGCATGAAGACCAGCCCCTTGCAGCTCCTTCACCCAGGGCACTCCTGAGATGGTGACAACCTTCTGTACTGTTAAACCCGCTGGCGTTGAGTAGAGACACTGAACTCCGGACCCTGTATCACTGCAGTCCTCATACTGCGGATTACTTCCAGCTTCCAGTTGTTCTGTGCTGTTGATGTTACTGTTAGAGAAAGAAAATTGTTTCTCTTTTGGTTTCAGTGCAACTGTAGCAAGTATTAGTTTCAAGTGAGTTACCTGAGTAAAAATAAGGGTTGACTAGGACCCATTTTTTCCTACTATTCATTTTCCAACCAGCCAGCCCCTACCTTTCTGGTGTTTTAAAAATATGTTCCAGATATGATTAAAGGCTTCTTTGTTTTGCCTTTCAATTATGTCTCTGCAAGACTGTAAATGCTTTTATATGAGAATTGTAAAGCACTGAGCATGCATCTGTTTTTAAGCTTGGGAACTATTACAGTCATTAGCTGCTTCTATAATTTGCCCTTTTTATACTAATACTTTCTCAGCTTGAAGGGCATATTGCTTTTGTATTTTTTCTTTGCGCTTCCATCTCTCATTTACCCAGAGTGGCACAGCAGGTTCGCTAAATTAAGGATTAGGTAGACAATGGCTGGGATACTTCTCCCATCTCTATTTTCTGTAAATTTTCACAGATACAAATGAAATCTTTAAGTTCACAGAATGTGTAAAGCATACTGAATAAAAAAAAAATAGATAACAGTTGAAGTTATGTATCTGTTTATGGCGTATATAATATATAGGTTTTTTTTCTTTTTTCTTTTCTGCTTTTTAGTGGGATGAGCCTGGTTTACTGCAAATTCAGCTCCCACAAGCAGATAAAGCAGCGATTGGTATCGGCCTGTGGGCAGATTACAAACTTCCAAGCATAACTTTTTATATATATGTAAACCCTGTTTCTGAACCGAAGGTGGCCAGAACAGCACACTGGCAGTCTTCACAAAACGGCTTCTCCTCAGCAGTACTCAGACCGTCAAATCTGTTCTGCGACGTGAACACACCTGACGCAGAGGAAAGCTGAATTTATTTCTTTCTTCTTCCAACACACCCTTCTAAGTCAGGACGTCACTGAACAACGTAAGGCCTTCTCCAGTGAAAACAATGTGCTATACGTCTGAGGTAAAAAATGGCGGAGCTCTGCCCCTGATGACACCACCTATCCTCCTGCCCCCGAAGCCCCACCCCTCTTGCGGTCATGTGGTTGCCTTGCCCCTCCCCTTTCCATCCTGTCGCTCTGTACAGTGCCCTCCCCCGACAGGAGCACAGACCGCTCTGTGATTGGCTGGCGTTGGCACCCACCGCTGTCCATTCGGTCAGGCGCACATCACCACAGGAAGGCCCTCCCCACTGCACTCAACGGGGCCGCCATTTTGTGTTGCCCACCATTTCATGGCGGGCAGATGCCAGCTCATAAACCACCGTAACCAACACATTTTCATACTGTTCCATGACTGCCTGAGGGCTGTTTCCTAGCACCATTTCACTCCGTGTGCTCAAAAGCAGCCCAGTGATTGCCTGCCGGCACCAGCCACGCCTTCCAGCTGACCCAGCAGTGGATCAGCCCTGGAAGCCGCTGCCCACCACGTACATGGAGGCCGCTATCTTCGATATCACGCTCCACAAGTTTCAATGTTGCCCTACGACTGGCTGACTGCCACTTCTTTTTGAAACTGTCATACCCGCATGATCTCAGAACAGCCTCCGATTAGCCGCTCCCTTCCTTTTGACCAGGAAGTGCTCACACATCATAATATACACACTATATATATGTATGCGTGTATTATTAGCTACTGATACAGACACACATGATATGTATTTACATATGTTATGTCATAGAAATATATAGATATATAAAGGGATATAAATTAATTATATAGATCCAAAAAAGTGTAAGCATACTGTATATACAACAGTCTTTAATACTAGTGAATAATTAAATTTTAATAGGAAACAATTTAAAAAAAGTAAAAGGCTGTTTTGGAGCCCCACACTTTACAAGGCTGCTGGACAAGCAGTGTTTGGGGTGGGGGACGTTCAAGAGGGAGGGGTGGCGCACCAAAGGGGTGGGGGACAGGAATGAGCCAAAACATGGCCCAAGGCTGTGGACACATCCCTGGAGGCCACCAAGGGCCCCTGGGGAAAGATGCATCCTGTGAGCCACACTGAGAGGCCCCACACACCAGAGCCCGAGCCCAACAGGATGACACAGCAGTGTTATGACGGCAGCCTCTGGGCTTTGCTGAGGGCTGCACGGGAGCTCCCATTGCTCTCTGCCGTGGAGCAGCTTACACCTAAGCAGTAAGACCTATATAGGGTACAGGCTTGTGCCAGGTGTGTTTCCTCATCCTTAGGCTGATAACCTTACAGAAAGCTTTAAAATTCTTCATCTGACTGACTGAGGAGGGAGAAGAGAGCAGTATGCCCTGGTCTGTTCCATTTTCTGCCCAGTTCTGCAACAGTGAAAGGAGGAAGAGCTGCAGAAGGGGCAGCACTGTTTGAGGAAAAAGCGAAAAAGGCTGGAGAAGCCTGATCAGCAATCAACATCCCCCAATACTTTGTTAATAAAGTTCCTCAGTGCATAAGTTACATCGATTGTCCAGAGTTTCATTTCTTACAGAAGCATGGTAGCAGTCTGTCAGTAAACACGTCTGTGCCACCACTTCAGTTAAAAGCTATTTACTATGCCCCTGGTGGGGTAGGAAGCTTTGGCAGTGGAAATCCCCTTTCTGAAGCCACTGAAAGGTGAATTGCTGATCTGAACACAAGCCAACTTTTAACCTGACTTGCAAACCAAGATGCTTGCAGGTTACAGAAGGTAGCAAGAAAGAGCTTTGAAAGCAACATGGACTACAGCTGAATAAAAGATTGAATTATTCTTCTCAGTAAATATTGATATTCTTGCTGTATTCAGAACAATTGAAACTATTTGTTTAAGTACTATGATTCTTTTGCTTCCTTTTTTTTTACATTCTAATGGTCATATAAAAATGTTAATTTTTACCAGGTTAAAAATTATCAGTGAATATGTTTTCCTTGCCAAAAAGTGGAAAAATAAGATTTCTTTAAAATTTTTTTGTCCTGGAACATTTATGATTAAACCTGTACCTAATTATGACTTTGCGATGCTACTGAAATCAGTTATGAGAGGCCCTAGTTCCTCAGATGTGTACGTATTATTCTCTACCATCATACTGTTGTCTTGAGAACATCATACATGAAGAAGTCTCTAGGCTGTTAAACAGTTTGAACTTCCTGTGTGATATTTCGGTTGCTATGAAGTTTACCCTTAAGCGGTTTTTCCTTTCTTAGAATTTTGTGTCTTAAGTGTCTTGTCTGCCTGATTCTTGCACAGCTCAGTTTTCCATTGAACACCCTGACTTTCTTCTAACAGTGATCTGTGGAACTGAACTTACTAACAATCTGGCATTGATCACTGGGCTGCTACTCTCAGGAGGGAGTCAGCTGCTGCTCCCAGTTATCAATGCTGAATAAAGAACCTAGATCAAGGTCTTTGCCTGATGTCAGCTGACATCTATATTATAACCAATAAAGGTCTGATTAGCCAGGAGGAAGCCCTTGATGAATGTGTAGCAGGACAGTCAATGAAAGAATATTACAACAACTCACAGAAAGTGTATTTAGAACATTATTTAAAAGCAAAAGAAAATCTTTTTTTCCTTTACTCAACAGATTTCTTTCTGTCTGTCCTATCAATGACAAGTCTCTCTTCTCCTTTCCTGCAAACTTTTTTCCAGTTTGTCCTGGATAACAAAAGATTATGTAAGGGGAATAACGGAGAATAAGAAAGTGGAAAGGTACACCACAAAGCTCAGCAGAATCCAGTAAAATAGAGATAGAGAACATGAAGTTTGGATACGATTAGAATTTGTAGGTGAAATGATTACACAGAAGGAAATGTACCGCAACATTCATTTCTGATTCTGAGCCAGCAAAGTACAGAGTTTACAGTCCTACTATGTTGCCAAAATACTGAGGGGCAACATCAGAAGCTTGGGAGACTTCTGAGAAGAAAACTTGTGAATCATAAAAGTTAGCTGTCATTTTTTTCTCAGCAGATACCAAAGAGCCTATGATGTATCAGACAATAGAAATCCTGGAATCTTTTAGGGCTGCGGGAAATTGTAAAGAAAATGAATATGTTAATACGAATGGAAAGTGAATGTAAATACCCAGGTACAAAATGCCAGCAGGGCATAAAAATGGCTTGTGCTGCTGAGACCTGCAGTAGCAGATCATCAAGATCCTAGCATCCATCTACCTGCGATTTCTCAGGACAACCAGATCTGAAACAGAGACGGTGGCTAAATCCTGATGACTCACAGACTCACAGAAGCAGGACAGAAAAGGGAGATTAATTCCACCTGAAGGGTGTAACGAGATTAATCCAGAACCAGCACACTCCTCTGTGGATTCTTACTCCTAAGTAAGACCCCAGGTAGTGTGGGGAGAGGCTCAGACACTGATGCTCCTCAACCTCCATGTTACTGTGAGCAGCCCTGGACAGGCCACCTGGGTGCAGGTGTCCTACTCAGCAGGCTGCCTGCATGCATCCTGCTGCTGTGGGTGCCAGAGCGTGAGTGTGAGAGACCGAAAGCACTCGTGTTTTAACCAAATCCATCCTTCCTTTTTATGCCGTGTTGCACTGAGCTACTTGTTGCCACAGTGTTGCAACATCATTTCCTGCAGGACAAATTGGCTGTCCTGTTTTCAGGAGTTTCTGAAAGGCAAAACCAGCAGCTCTAGTTCCTAAATTGTTATGGAAGAAATAACAGGAAAAAAGCTAACCTCTTTGCATGAACTGGAATGAAAGTTTAACATGAGTCAGGTGGTTTTGCAAGTATTCACTGTGCTGCTGGTGCAGCATGTGTCCCTGCAGTGTGATCACTGTGGACTGACCAGCAGCTCAGCTTTAACAGCCATTTTCTGTTTCCTAAAAGAAACCAGCACACTATTCATACAGCTCAGCATGCTTCAAATTCAGACTGTTTAAGTGTGTCTCACCATGAATAAACAGTGATTTATACATGGAAAAAGGAATTTAGTAATTGCAATGGGCATGCCTGGGTGTCCTCTGACCAATAAACAAATGGTGCACATGACAGAAGCTGTCTGTGATGGGTGCCACCATAAGAAACAGCATTTCTTTTATCTCTTTCACCTTAAATATTAAAAGAAAACCTGATGCCTTTAAAATACTGAAGTTCAGCAAAACCAGACCAAGTTCCATGCAAGAAGTAGTACTACTTATAAACACTTTGGAGTAAATCAACATTCTTTCCAAAACGTGCATTTCAATGAAAGGCTTTTGTCACTAAAAGGTTACAAAAAGCCCCTCAAAATCTTCAAACTAGCTGTCCACAGATGCCAGGCATGAGAAGTGGGCTTCACAGCTTGCATAAAAGGAAAGAGTTCAAGACTTTGCCAGAGCCAGGAATCTCAAAACTGTCTTTCTTAGACCACGTAAAAAGGCTGAGGGTTGTAGCTTCGGCAAGGAAGCTTTTTTCCTCTAAGCGGCAAACTTTCCTTCTGCCCCTGCCACCAACTGGCTCTGTGACTTGGGGGAACTCACTGAACCTTTTGGTACCACAGTCAGCTTCACTGCAAAATAAAGGCACTTAGAGCACTGCCTTCCTTAGGGTTGTGAGGCTTAATTTATTAAGGTCTGTAAATAAGCCTCAGCTCAACAGAGAGAAGGTTTGCTAATTATGATCTATGTTTGTTGACTAGTGATTTATGTATTTGTTTGGGGACATTGTCAGTTTTCTAATTTGAATGTGGAAAGGGTAGAGAAAATATGATCTTCCCCTCAGACGGGATTCCAAGACTCTTCTTCCTAGGTCCCGCAGTACTTGGGTGGGCCTAGGAGAGTGTGACACAGTTGCCCAGCCTCATGCTACAATAAGGCTTCCACAAGAAGGGGACCACCTTGCATTTTCTCCTCCAGAGAGCTAAGATAAATGCGGAGGGTCCTGAAGAACTCCACAAGCAAAGGGGTGACTGAGGAGAGCACGATAACATGCATTACTTTTTCCAGCTGAATACCACAGGCATCATTCAACACTGCTTTTCAGTTGTGTGCCATCATTTAATTCTGAGCGTAGACAAATTTTCTACACATCAAAATAGATGCAGCACATACCTGCTTTGCACATGTAGGTAGAAATGACTGGTAGGTGCAAGCCAGAGGAGAACAGTTCTCTCTCAGAGAATATCTCTGTATGAAATGGACAAAAGGTTACACAGTCAGTAAGAGAAATACAAAATTGCACTTTCCATAATAAATAAGTGGTTTCCTAACATACCATGCACAGCTGGAGCTGTGGTAGCATAGTCATCAGCAATCTATCAGTGGGCCTGTCTCCAGGGGTTAGTATTTTTCTCAAATCTCAGGCCACAGCAGTGGGAATTATTAGGAGTCATTTGCCACGCTCTCAGCCCGTTCACTGGTGCCTTCTGAAACGTTCACTGCAACCTCTGTCAGCCCTCCTACTCTACTTCGTAAGCATCATCCGGACCTGCTGAGAAATCATTTAGGGAATTGTTATGTTGTGTTCTTGTAGGAATAAAAAAATAAATGCAACTACCTGGAAAAAAGACCCTAAGTAGGATGAAGAATGAGTGTCACAAAATAAGTGGTACATAATAGATCAGCTTTTAAATCCTAATTTCCAGTATTCACTGGTGCCATTAGCTGTAGTAGGTATTAAAATTGCAGAGTGCTTCTGCACACAGAACTTGCCTCCAACCTTTTTGATGTTGCATAGCTTTCCTTTTATTTATGTTTTTCTCCACTACCCCTTTTATTCCTTTGCTTTTAGAAAATGTGTGTCTACACCTCATTAAATGTCCCAGGCCTTCGCAGCTCTCAAGATTGGTTTATATCTGGTTTATAAGTGAATGAGGTCTGTCCTCTCTTTCTGAGATTTTTTGAACTGTGTAAAATTGAACACATCTTGTGTTCCTGACTGCAGTATAGGAGTAGGCATAACTTCTTTAAAGAAAAACAAAACGTTCGTTAGCCAGCCACTCAGGCTGTGAACAAAGGCACTCCTTTGACCAGCATTGTCTTCTCCTGTCCTTTCAGTAGCACTGCCTTGTATGATGGAGACTGGCAAGTCTGGGAGATAATTACCAAAAGAGGTGAAATATTTTTTTTTTCCCAGTGAATAGGAAATTGAATAAAGAAAATTTTGTCATCTTGAAACAATTTGTGAATTCTGCTCATATTCACCATATGAGATTTTCCAGCAGGGCAAAAGAGGCAGAAAGAAACAGCTTTGTCATTCTTCATACCCTGCATGCTTGCACTGCATCTGATGCAACTAGCACTCCTGATGGGTGCTTTCCTGCTACGAAGAGATCGCTCCCTCCCAGCAGAACGTCTTGCAAGCCTTCTCTGTGGCTGCTAGGAAGATCTGCACTTTGCTGAGCCTTTGGGCTGTCAGTCGTTCAACAAGATGAGTCTTTTTGCTGAACTTTATAATTGCAAACAAGGAAGAACCAGTGGAGGATGTGAGGGTCAGGGGCAGCCTTGGCTGCAGTGACCATGAAATGATGGAGTTCAGGATCCTGAGAGAAGGGAACAAGGCAAACAGCAGGATCACAGCCCCGGACTTCAGGAGAGTAGACTCTGGCCAGTTCATGTATCTGCTTGGAGGGATTCCATGCGATACTGTCTGGGAGACGAGTGGGGTCCAATAGAATGGGTTGATTTTCAAGGATCCCTTCTTCCAAACTCAAGAATGGTCCATTCACTACATGCAAGAAATCCTGCTAAGGTGGTAGAAGGACCTGCATGGATGAACAAGGAGCTCCTGACTAAACTCAAACATTTCAAAAAAAGAAAGTGTAAAGGAAGTGAAAGCAGGTGCAGGTGACCCAGGAAAAAATACAGAGACACTGTCCAAGTGTTCTGGGATGGGATTAGGAAAGCCAAAGCCCACCTGGAGCTGAATCTGGTGCGAGCTGTGAAAGAAATTAGAGATGTCTACAGCAGTGAAAGAAAGACCAGGGAAAAGTGAGCCTGACGCTGAATCGGACAGGGGACCTAGCGACAGGGGACATGGAAAAGGATAAGATATTCAAGCTTACACACACCTATCCAACAGCCTGCTAATCTATGTTCATTAACCATCAAAACTGCATTTAATGAGCTGGGCTTGTATCTAGACCTCTGTATTTCACCTTGAGAGAAAAAGACTGTTCTGCTTGGTGTATTTGTTGACTGTTTGGAATCAGAAAATGCAAGAAATCTCTGAAGACATCTTGGTCAAGAGATTCAAACCCGTATTTACCCCATATGAGAGTCTCAGATTCAAGTTTCAAGCTATGTCACAAAACAATACTTCACTGAATCAAACTAAGCTCTGTGATGCATGTTATGTGTTTCATACCCAATAACATCCTTATCCTGAAATTTGACGAGGCATGGTATGCTCCAGTTCCTGCCTAGCACTCCTGTGATTTCAGTGGGACTGTAAGCCAATGCAAGCCATCAGGCTGAAAGGTACTCTCAATAGTTATCCAGGTGTCAGGAGTCATCCAAGTGTCCACTGACTCAGAAACACTCAGGAGGTCCCAGTCTCCCCACAGTTTGCAACCATGCGAATAGGTAGCCGGGTGGAAGCCTGGCTATAAATAATTTGGGGGCACCTCTGACTTGATCACTATTGTAGTGGACATGCTCACCAGAGAAGGTCAAAATATCAGCAGCAGAAGAAGGGATAGAAGTACTTGATCAACAAGATGAAGGGCAAAGAAATCCAGAGCCAGGGCTAAATGAAATGTGTTTTGCTTTAATTTTTGGTTCTGTTTTGGTTTGCATTTTTGAAGTTAGGCTAATCTCATTATTTCTTGTAAAGACAGCATTAATGAACACAGCATTGGCAGGCAGCCCATGGCCTGGAATGGAGACTTCACACTGGGAGGCAGATTGGGTTAGGGTCCCTTAATTTTGTTCATGCTGTTCTTATTGACAGATCTTTCTACAAGGCTTCCACTTCTTTCTCTACATGCTTTAACGGATAAACAAGGAAATGGAGAGTAGGTAGCATTCTCTGCCTGGAGTCTGAGTAACCTTAGAGGGCTCTAGAGATAATTTAAATATTTGGTGGCTTCCAATATGACTATACATCTTAATAAACTGGCACTAGGCAACAAGCTCAAGTACTAAATGCATAGTCAGCAACATTGTAATTTTGAGGGCATTCTCAAATTCTTTTTTGGTGTCATTCAATTAGCCTTCTTTAAAACGAAACTTGGAAATCATTTGGGAAGCAACCTGTTCTGGGCCCTTCTAGTAACCACGTTGTATGGATGAGATCATGTAAAGTTTGATTTATTCAGCATTCTAGCAGTCCTAGAGCTCCTACATGCACCTTGTTGTCCTCATATCACGCCTGAGAGTACACTATATATTCTTGATGCATTATGCCATTAAAAGTCTGTTTTCAGTGATTGCAGAGAAACCTCTTCACTACCTGGGGAAAATTAACCTGATGATAATAGCTCAAAGTGGTAATAACTCAAAAATGGGTGCACTCCAAATCTAGGGGGATGATGAGGGCAGCTCTCCTATATTAGGTCTTTGTCCATACCCCAGGACTCCTGGAAGTAGCTTTTCTTGCTCTGCTGTGATGCTTTTGGCAAGTGGTAGCTCACCTGGCCCCATCCTGGAGAGGCCGATTCATGGGTTCAAGAAGGTTTTAAGGTTATCCGGCATGAATTTGACCAACAGGTGCAAGTGTGGCAAGACAACCAAGACCATCAGTTGCATGCAGCTATAGATAGCACAGCATCATGCTGACCACTAAAATCCTGCATGTATGCATAGGGTACTTTGTTGTTTTTGTAGAGACTGTGTGCAGTCACATACCATGCATGCAGCAAGTAAAACGGAAGGATGCTACGCACAATACACTAGAGAGGGTTACGTTGTGCGGAGTTGCCATGTTTTCCCTATCTCAGCGTTACTAGAGGTTTTAATGAGGAAAGGCTCCCAGAGTTACTTACAGAACTTAAACATGGTGAGACTTCAGGAATGATCAGTAGGTTCAAAAAAAGCACTGTGGCTGGAAAAAAATTGCCCTTTTGGTCAGAAAGGGGTTGACAGAAATTTGTTTGTAGTATCAGAAGATAGGAAGCCAGAGTGGAGGGCAGAAAAGAAGTTGGAAAAGAATTCAAATTCTCAAGGACAGGTATGAGCTAAGAGGATGAAAGATGCAATGCTTTACGAAGACAGCATACAAGATAATCTAAAGTAATTTGCATGTTGTTGAGATAGATTTTTCTCCCCAGTTTTATCAAAGTAAGCAAACATAATTGGGTGTGACTAACTGCATGCTACTGCAACTAATATCCCTTAACTCACTGTAGTTCCATCCACTTCAACGCCCACAAAGCCACTGAAGTTTGGGAACACTTGCTACTTGTAATTCTACACTGGCTGCTAAATTAATGAAGTGAAGATGTTTTATAAATTCTTGCAGCTATTAGAGAAATTTATTGAAAAATATTATCAAAACAGAGAGAATGTGCTGTACGAGCATTGGGGCACCAGGGCAATTAAACAATTTTGCTAAGTATACATAATGTTACACTTCGCTGCTTCAGAATTGTCTCAGAGCAGTCAGTGAAATGACTGATTTTTCAATGAACAATGGAATTTAGCAGACCTACTGGTTCCTCTAGAGATGTTCCTTGCTGGCACAGGTAACCATGTCAAGTAACAGTTTCACAAATATACCAAGTTCTCACTTAAAATCAATTGGATTTCCACTGTGGGAAGCATATTTCAGAACATCTATCCTCTGAGTCTTAGAAGCTGTAAACTGTCAATATAACCGTATTTGTAGTTACTTAGCCTCTGTTTTCTTCAGACCACTGTTAGTTAATATAAAGTAATCTTTTCCCTCTCTCGTGTTTAGCCCATGTATTTTTAGCAATTTACACACTTGGCTAATTAAAACTTAAAGGCTTTCAGTCCCTCCAAATTGTTGAGCAGTCTTTCTTTGACTTCCATGCCACGAATTCAACTTTTTGGTTGTTTGTGGTTTTTTTTCTAATTTGGAGAATCAGAACTCCAAAATCCAGTTTGCTGGTGCCTCTTATGAATGTCAAGATTTACATCTTGACTAGATATCTACTGCCAGATTGAAATAGAAATACCTTCTTTTCTCTGTCCCACATGACAGCAGGAGTTACAGAGGGATGGCAAATTCAGGTCACCTTCTGTTCTACATTCTGATCCACTGGTGCCTCCAAGACTTTCAGCACTTTTGTATTTTCTAACTGATAACTCCTTAGCTTTCATTATTAATTCCTTGAAGGTAGCATTTCCATGTTACAGCACGAAATTTCATCCTATTTCTCTGATGACTGTCTTAAGGCATCTGATGCTTCCTGACTGTGCTGCATCTTGAAGAAATGCCATTAGGATACTTCTAATCTTTAGTAGTTACTCTAATGAAAGTATTAAAGAAAAAAATCTTCAGAATTGTGCTAAAACTTCCTTCTTAGCACAGTAGTTCCTATTTCAATGCAGTATAAACATCTTACCTTTGGTCTATTTCTTGCTAGCTTTGCTACTCAGGTAATAATCCTCACGTTCTCTAGTTTCACTAACCATTTCCTACATCCTTGTACTAGATGTACACTGAATGAATAGTTTCAGTCTGCTGTATTTCTCTTGTCTAGAAAATCAGCACTGTTCAAACAGGGACGTATCAGACTAGCCAGGTATTATGTGGCACTGCTTCTATCTAGCTCATTTGTTTCCACATCTTTATTTATTTTTCCCTTGAAGTCTGATGGTTGCTGATCCCCGGTTTCAAAGGCTTAGCACAGAATGCATCAAGAAAGAAACAGTCCCGGGGTTCATGGAAGTGGATACACAGTTGATGTAAGCACCCTCTCGGGATTAGCAACTGATAGGAGACACAAGAAACTTCTCTGTGACAAGGCACATCCAACCTTTTAACCTATCATGAAGTTTGAATTTAGCCCACTAACCTGGCACTTAGAAATTAGATCCAAACCAACTCTCAGTTTTGAACACACTGATACTGATTCAGAGATATCTGAATTCCACACTGAATCCACATCTCTCTGTGGACTTTAAGAATAGCTTATTTCACAGAGCAGTGAGTCAGAACCTGTGATATAAACAGCAACACATCTACGGATGCTCAAAAACTGGATGCAAATTTTTTGCCTGACGTCCATCTGCATGACACATAGTCATTAAAAATTCCTGACTCATGAACACATCGCATAAACTGAGTTTTTAAGTATTATACTTGAATGATTCCCATTCTTCATCATTAATCATGTAAGAAGAATAATAAAATCTCTGTAAACTACAAAGGCAGTTTAAGGTATTCTATTTATTGCTCTATGGGATTTCTCAAAGGAATCACGCAAGCAAGTTCCAATGAATCACAGCGAGATTTAGGCAGCTAGTCTAACCCAGCTTCTTTGAAAATCCCATCTTTAACCAGATCACTGAAGATAAGAAGTCTTTGTGACAGATGATATCAATGGGAAGAGCTACACCACGTATCCTCGGGGCTCACTGCTCCACAGGAAGAGTCTGTGACTTCATTATTTACCTATCTTGAGGGCACAGTCAGCATCCGAGTATTAAAGATACAGACTACGGAGAGCTGTGGCCCGTCTCAGAAGAGATGAGTGACATTTTCTTTAAAACTCTGGGTGCACTGATTCCGGGCTTTTAAGGACTTGACATACAAAGATTTAAAAATGCCTACTATGCTTTCATTGTACCACTGCAGGATGTACCAATAAGCAGTAGTAGACAATCATATTCTGAAATGCTTCAATAATTTGTTTTAGATAGTGTACATCTGCAACTCCACTGTCTTACTTGCACATTTAAAGGGCCTGTTGTCTGTAAGTCTGCAATAATATATTAACTTAATAAAAAAGGAAATAAGTAGCTGTCTTGTTTGTGATGTGATTATCAGGCAGGACATAGATTGTATAAATAGCATTGCTGGGCATATTTCTGTACTAATGGAGGATGTCTCACAATTTAATTTTAATTTCATAAATGAATTCCTCACCACCACCATCCCTCAAACTACGATAGATAACTTTTTATGTTATACAATACTTTCTTACTGAAAAATATCAGAGGAACACACCACATGTTTCTCTAAACTTCTTTAGGGAGAAATAGAAGTTCTGAAAATGAAACTTCCTAAATGAATTTTGTTTTCTTTTCAATAACAGAGTTTTATCAACTCATTCTTCCCTATGATATCTTAGTATACTCAGGCTATTTATAGATAAACTAAGTAGACGACTTTTAAAACAGTTAAACATTGTTAACAATTGTATGCCAAATTGTAAAACAGAAAGTTCAATCTCACACTTAAGAAAAAAATATTTTGCCAAATGACATATGACAATGAAGAAAATATTTCTACATTACATAAACAATTTATTATCGAAGTTTATCTCTGCATTAGCAAGTTAAAAATGTATATCCATATTTGGTAATATAGGTTTTATGATGAAATTTTAGAATAAGAAAGGCCAAAGGTTCAGTTTCGGAAGCTCGTATATTTGTCTTCCCTTCATAAAGCTACGGAGAAATCAAAATATTATAGACCAGGAGGTAAAATGCATGGCTTGTAAGGACATAATAAACAAAGTAGAAGTCAATAAATGGGAGTTAAAGTAGTTCTGGTCTGAAAGTAGTTTTCGACTTGGTTTTGGTGTGGATATACTGACTCCAGTGACAAAATGAAGGGCAGCCTCACAGAGTAAGAGCAGCTGTGCTGAAGCGAGTGACGCCCGAATCCTTCATGCACATCTTCAAATAATTGCCTGCTAAATTCTTGTCTGTACCTTCCAGACAATCTCTCTGCTCTTGACGGGTTGCACCAGTTGTCACCAGCGATACAGTTTAAAGGAAATCTAAGTTCGCAATAGTATTTACTGACTACTTTGGACTACATTACTTTTATTAGTCATGATGATATCTGAGGAAGACAAGTCTCAGTTGCATTTGTACATCTGGTACCCAGGTGTCTGGACAGGCAGAGTTGTTTCTGTAACCTAAAGAGATTTGATCCCAAAATATGTGAAATTTCATTATGCCCATTAAACAGTTTCTTTTTCAGAATAAACTGCATTTTAAACACTGTACCACTATAAATTGTTTTTGATAAATTATATTATATTTTATTCCAGGTTCAATATCTTCAATATCCTCCCACAGATTTTTTCATCTATTATGACGTAACTGAAGCGCATTTACTGAATTAGCATAAATGTTATAAAATTGGTTTCTGTTTCATCTTTCTTTGGAAGGTGGCAGGTATAAGGTAAGGCCAGGGGAAGCCTACCTTAGAATTTTAGTTGAGATCAACTGTGAGTGCTTTGGAATATCTTCTCATGGTCATCCTCATCCCACCACAGAATTCTGGAGTGCATGACCTGGTTTCTTTTCAGATAAATCCACGAACTCATGAGATTACATCATTCTTTTCAGATTAAACTGAACTGGAAGATGCTCACGAACTGTTGATGGGCCGCAGGTTAAGTGTGCCATGAGCCAAGGCCACAGGACCAGACTGGAGCCCAGCTTGTGAGATTCCCCCACAGAAATCATGTGTGGTGTGTCCACTGCATTCTCAGCACTGACAGTTTCAACTTGAAGATCTGCTCCTTTTGAGTCATGGTAGTTTCTAACGTGGATATAACCCCTTTTGTGCACGTAACCTTTCACTGAAGGTATTGTAGTTCATGTGCTGGTCAGCTGCAGGCTGGCTTACAGTGCGAAGAAGTTCACTGCGATAACCAGCTGGAATAGATTTTCCCATAGCAATTCAGTGTGTCTTAAATGGAAAGGACACTCCAAAGGATGTTACTGCTCTAATATTTTTTTTTTTACACTTGTCATTGGTTTTCTTCTCAGAATCTTGAAAACCAGTTTTCTTTACCACCCTGTCTGAAAAATCAGTTCCTTTTTTCATCTGCTGGAAGCATCTGATAAACAAAGAATGCACAATGCATTTCTTTTTGTTTCCTTCTTCTTTGTACCAGTGCCATCTAGTCATGGGTCTGTTAGTTGATGCTTACTTCCTCTTCTGTATCTGGGATTAATATTTACAAAATATTTGAGATCTGCAAGACCGGTATCGATTCTAAGAAACTAGGCTCAGAATTCCCTTTTATGTATAATTTATTCCAGTCTAAGAATAATAGTGATTTGTAAAAATTACACATTGATCTGCTTCAGATTTCACTACTTTTATTTGTCATGGAACATAAATCAGTATATTCCAATTGACCTCTTTTCAGTAAACTTGAGTGATGCTGAATATTTGAGATGATTGATAATATGTATTACACACAGGATTAATGACAACTTGTCATGTAAAATTAGGATAGGCATAGGTACATGACAAGCTTGTGGCTCTTCTGAGACAAGAACTTTATTCAAAAGAAACAGCTTTCACTAAAAAGCACTAAAAAGCTAGAATAAGGCAGGCAAAACACCATCACTGCCTGCAGCTAAGAAACAGGACTGAAGAGTGCAGGGCTCCATCTCATTTATTCAAAAACGGTCCGTGAATTCCAAGCCAAAAATCTTATTCCAAACTCTCAGGCTATCTCTTTTCCTGTTGAGCTACTTAGACAAACATAACACTTGCTTAAGGAAAGAGAAATTATGATAAAGAGTGGATATGGATTTTAGTACTGTTCCTATTAGCCTGAATTCTTATAGCTTGTTTATGATTGCGAAAGATGAATACAATATCTGGTTTAACGTGATGTGATCTTCTTCTGCAGATCAGTAATAAAAGCAGTTGTTATATAAAAAACAGAGATGGAGTAAAGAAGCAAGGAGCATGGCACCAAAAATCTCACACTGTCTTACTAGAGCAGAAAAACTTTTTATTTTCCAGGTCTACTGCATAATCACTAAAAAACAGGAATACTAGTAAATATCTACAAACCTGTGGTTTGCAGAGAATCAATGTAGTATTACTTTTGTGACAAGTGCATCTTTAGACAAGAGAACAACCCATTCTCCAAATACCTTGTAAGGCTTTGAATACTGGAGAAAGTTCTCTCCTAATAGTTCAAAGCAAGGGAGCAAAATAACTGTTTTCAAGGAGGAAATAAGTGTTGACACAACCATTCTTTCAGGATAAGACTGCACTACAGCCACTGCTCTGACTGATGGTTGCATAGATTTGAATGAATAAGCATTGCACTGACTGACACCGGTCATGCCGGTAGCATTTTCCTGGTAGTGCACAGTCCAGTGTAGTCACAAAAACCTAATCAAGAAATGGAGTGGAGCTTCTATGTGATCCATGCTGAGCTCTTTGCTACCAGAGTTAGCTGCTATCAGTAAGAATCAAGAAATTTAAAGCTGTAGATACAGATGATGAAAAGATCAGAGCCTATTATTAAAACAAGTTTGTGAATTTTAATTGTGTTTAGCACTCAGAAATCATGAGGATAAACGTCCTGAAAACTACAGATAGAAAAATCAAATATTCAGAGTTCTATTCTGTTTGTCTCACTGCCAAAGCATTATTAATTGCAAGAATTATTTAAGACTCATTAATATTTGCATATTAAAGGCTTTGGTAAGTAATTAGGGAAGTTAATATATACTTGAGCAACAGCTTTTTGTGACTAACAGGCTCATTTAGTCATTCTCACTGTACATCTGATCTCTGATTATATTTCTCTTACATTCTTCTGGAGAAAATAATCTCCACAATGCAATTTTCATCAAGAATTTAGCACAATGTTAATGTAATAACACTTTGTTGTAATCACCTTTGATCAATCGCTATTTCTCTATGCTGTCATTGCCATTCTACTCCCTAAAATCTGACATTCATCTAGGAATAAAATCCTGAAAAAGCTAACCTGAAGGATCTATTCCAAGTCGTTCTACTGAGCAGCTGAAATTTGCTCAGACACAAGGGAAAAGCAGAGATGTTCTTCAAAGGATTAAGAGTTTTCTGTGAATGGTACATTAAAGGCAATAGTCTCAAGTACAAAAAAAACTCCAAACAATGCTCAACCCTACCTCCCCAACCCCCACAAAAAAAACCCAAATCAAAACAAAACAAAATGAAAAACCCCAAGCCAAAAAGCCAGGACCAAATCTATATACTAAGTTTTCTAAAGAAAAATGCTAGTACCGTATTCCCGTGTGTGTTTAAACACTCACAATATCTTCTCATCCTTTCTTTCAAATTGAAATAGCAGTGAATAGTACTATAGTATAATGCAGTTTCTTATGAGTTCATAATTCAGCAGGTACTTTTAGTGCCACTCTAATTTCTGAGGTTTTATGGCCCTTTTCTCCAATCAGATGTCACCTGGGAATGTAGATAAGTTGCACAAACATAGCTTGAAGTGTTCTGTGTCTGTTATTTGTCTCAGAACATTTGGACATTTTTTGTTGTTCTGGTCGGTTTTCATTTGTCTGTTTTTGGAAAAAAAAAAAGCAGCTGAAAGGATGAGAGGGAAATCTATCTTCTACCTGCCGTGCTCTCTTAACACAATCTTGATATCCACACAGAGAAAGGATTTGAAACTTGCCCCAGCCACAGCCTTTCATGTCAGACACACACGTGGACTTTCTACAACATACAAACCCCTGAAACACCACATTCCTCATTTTGATCTGATGATAGGTCGGGGTCAGGAAATCTAGGAGAAGGTTTCAAGACAGGGAATCCACCTAGCAGCCCGCTGCCTGCTGATTTTGGACGTCAGGGGAAGAAGGTTCTCATTTCGACAGATGAGAAAGAGTCCATAAACCAGAGATTGTAAAACCGTGTCTTGTAGTGCAACACTGTTTCTCAAGTTGATATAGTCAATTAAGATACCTAGCTAGCTGGACTTACCAGAAGATTTACTAAAGGGTTACTGGGGCTGCTCAGGAAGAGCAGCCCCCAACCTGCTGGCCATGGCCATTGAGAGAAACACAGAGTGGGACCTTTTATAGTGGGTGCAGAGGTATTTGGTTACTTTCTTTTTTAACAGGCTGGTGAATTACCTTCCTTTCCACATGTCAGTATTTCCAGGCACACACAGTAGTCAGCTTTTAGCTTCCTTTAAGCTGACATTGTGACAGTGCTGTCTGTTAATACGGGTTCTCATCTGAAGATGGTATTTTTCATCAGGAAACAGTTTTCTAGTAAACATTTTTTCAGACTCTCAAAACAAATTTCCTTGCAAAACTTTTAAATGAAAAGGGTTCCTCTAACAAATTTTTTTTTTAAAATACTGAAATGTGTTAAATTAAAGACTTAACTGTATGTCTTAACAATTTTACATTGCTTTTCATAAAATGTTAGCATTACCTTTACTATTTTTACTGGTGAAATGGATGGCTAGTAGAACAACTGGAATATGATTTTACTAGCTTATTTTACTTTTAAAACCATGATGGGCAATCGCTCTTCAGTACTGAAATATATACTCAGTCATTATTCCTCTTGTGTTTTAATGAAGCAGCTTGACACTAGCAAAATAGAGAACACATAAGCAGACACTTCACCATACACTGCGTTATGGAAATACTAGAAAAGCACCTGAAATCATAAAGACAATAGTTTTAAAATGAAAGGTGATGCAAGATTAAAATTTTGATAATCCTAAAAAGACATACTGGGCACTCAGGTACAAACGTCTTTGGAAAGCCATTTTGCAGGGAGGACAAAAATATTTGATTTGGATTTAGCTTAAAGTAGAAATAATTTTAAGTGTTCACTATTTCCTGGAGAACAGAAATTATGAGTTTTGACGAACTGAATTAAAACATGATCTCATCAGAATATAACTCCCTTTTTTTCTCTATTTTTTTTCTTAAACTCAATATTCTTGGTGTCTTTTCCCATCAGCATATACCTTAATTAGTCTTGACTGACTGGATATAGCTAGTCTGTCTCCTGACTCAGTCTTGATTCACTTACAGATAGGGAAGAAGGTGTCATTTCAGTCTAAAATAGAAACCTTTCCCCTGAGCTCAAACAAAACTGGACCCTTGGAGGGATGTAGAAGTGTTAGCTAATTAGGTTTTTTATTGGAATTCATTTTTAAATGTCTTTGCATAGCCGAATGCTGTTTGAAATACAACGGGGCGGGGGGGGGGAAGGAACTAAATGAGTAAAAAATCTCTTACTGTGGTGTTTCTAATTTGGATGCAGTCAGAGTGAACTGTACATGTCACACGAAAGCTTTGATATGCTGGAGTTTGATGGTAATGTTAAGGACCGGTGTTCAATAGATATTTCAGGGAATTTAATCTAAACACAATCTCCCAAGTTTTTATGGGCTCCTCAAAGCAGTTTAAATCATATGGGTTTAAAAATAAAAAGCCCAAAACCGCATGTTTTGGAGGGATATCAACAAATTCATACTGTCAAGTATTTATAGCTTTTCCTGTATGGTCACAATTTCTTCACAGAAAGTGTGTATTTCCATTTGGAATAGATGTTCTTTTATGAGATGACATATTCACCCTTTCAGAGGGAGCCAGTGTCTTTCACTGGTCCTATAACCCAAATCTAAGTCTTGGAAATTGTAGTTGGGCCAGCAGTGCATAATAGCAAAAGGGGCAGGCAGGCCCATGGAGAGATACAAGCTACTGGAGGTAAATGCAAGTGGAAAAGGAAAACATTTTTGAGAATGTCTCTATGAAAAGTATTTCCTTTCTCAGTAACAGTCAGAATTCATTTATCCCTTAGCCAATTTAATGAAAGTACAATAATTTCTTCACTAAAATGTTCACATATCTGACTTTTTAAAATAATGATAAGATATTTGGCCATTCCTAATTTGAAGGTAGAAGGCTTACAACTCTTTTTTTCAGCAAAACGTCTGGAAAAGTGCATAAGATTAGGGAAACAAGAATGCTGAAGAAAATGATCTGAGGAAGTTGTAATGCCTTGAGTTAGGAAGCAACAGATTTATCTGAAATCTGGAGAAAGCAGCAAAGGGCTTTAAATCAAACCTGGTGGTAAAGAAATGCTTGTGCGACCTGAGGCAAGTGGAGAGAACTTTTGAACTTCTGCTTCCCTGGTTAAAGAGGAATGATATGGTTCAGCTGAGGACTAGGATACCTCACTCAAAGGAATAACAGTACCCAGATCCTGCCATTAAGTACGTAAGATGAGCATGACATCACCATTTACTCTTCTGCATAGATTCCAGCAATAAAACACTACTGATATGAGGCCATAGCATTTGGAAAGAGAGGATGGATTTAAGTACTGTTTGTATAGTGCAAGTTTACAATAAGATTTTTAAAGGTTAAATATTTCTATTTGGATCTGTAAGTAGAGAGCAAGGAGGGGAAAGGGTACTTTATGTACCTGAATACATAAATATATATACACATATATATACATATATACACCTACATATATATATACATATATATATATTATATATATATATATACACATACATAAATATACCTGAATACCTGATATATCTGAAGGGTACTCCACAGGCAAAGGACATATTATTTACTTTCAGTGTCATATGTCACTTTACAAAATGGAAAACTGCTAACAAAGAGGAAATATTAATGACTTTGAATGTGGCTAGAATATTAAACAGTAAATGCTACCATTAAACTCCGCAGAAACCAAATCACAAGAACTTCACAAACTAAGACCGTACCAACAGAATGCAATCCACTTTGGATCAAGAAGTTTAGATCTAAAGCTAAAAATCGGAAAACTCAGGCTTGATCTCCTGCTTCCTTGGAGCCCTCAAGTTTGCAAGCAATAAAAAGCAAATACATAGACCTTAAACACAGCAGCATGACCTGTTCCCACAATGCATATTCCCCAGTTCAAACAATAACTTCCCTCTGGTAGTTCAGTGGGCAGAAATCGAGGCAGTCCGGTTTGATTGACTTTGTGACTCTTGCGCAAACAGTAACGTAGATTCAGGTCTAACTGAAAAGCAGTGAGCTCAGACTGGAGTCTTTTCCACAGGACATATTAATACTTCCCTAGCTAGCTGCCTGTTTTCACTCTATCAGAGGAATGCACCACACTGGAAACTTGTATTTCCTTGGCAAACCTGATTTAAACTGGCAAAAGACTTCAGAATTTATTATAGACAACAGATAGGTGTGCTTGCAGACACATACAATAGGAAACTAGGCTGAAAAAGAACAAATCAAAAACTGCAATAAAAGTTTAGCTTTAATGTAAGCTGGAAAATTCTCTTTGGCTGGTGCTATTCATGACAAAGTGAGTTTTCAGAGTTTTTTTCCAATTCTTTAATGCAACTATGAAAACTTTTCCCAGAAGAAGTGCTTTGGCTTTTTTCTTCTTGTTGATCATTTTCTCATGTCACCTTTTCTTCCTCCTCCTTAAGCGAACAAAAGCTGTAACCTCTTATCAGCCATAGAAACCTCATCTTGTAACCTCTGCAAATCACCATCTGATTGCAATTGATCAACACAACTTATCTTCCCCTTTGATCTCTGCTACATAAATTACAAGTAACACTATGTGCTTTAACCGCCATTTCCTCCACTCTGTTCTTCCTCTGTAATGGTATACCAGCACTGTCTGCCTTATGCAGGAATTCCTATTGAATCTATATTATGACTTCTTCAGTATTCAGAGATTTTATTTCCTACTTGTTCGTACACCAGCACTCTAGGTAACCCAGGTCTTAGTAATTAAAACTAGTCTGCAGCTGGTATTTTAAAAGCAATACCACTGGCACTGTCTGAAGAGCAAATTTATGCAGAAATATGGTATTTTCATTACAATGTCTTGTCTCAGTTTTGACCAGAGCTCCTGTCAATGTTTTACCAAAACACTCTCCCAGCTCATACAACACTGAGTGATAGACAGTAGATCTCCAGTGTTCTACTGAGTTTGCAACCTGTAAGTAGCAAGTATGGTTCACTGGGTTTTAGACGTTCTCACAGCAGAGGTTGCTATTACCTGCACCACTTCTGGCTATGGGGAATAGAACTTAGCCACGACTAAGCACATTTGATTTTTTTTCCTCTATATAGCCAAATTGCTGCTGTTTCTAGGGCTCTGCAGTACATTGACACGGATGGCAGGTGCTGCTTCTGGCATAGCTCCTACATAAGCCATATCCAACACTTTCATTTTGTGGCCAGCTGGCCCAAGGAAATAACCTTTAGTTTTCCATGTTTGCATTAATGCACCTTGATGCTACACACAAAACCCTGCCAGTGGCCTTCCTAGTAAACTTTTTCTTCTTACTACTGTAATTCCTGCAGCAGTCATTCTCAGAGTTAACTTGAGTTTCTTGTGCTAGTAATGCATAATTCGGTCTTTGGTTTTTTTCTGTCTCAAAAGTTCATACAGTACCTTCCCTGTAATGAAGCTTTTCCTGGCTTCCAAGTCTTCCTTAGCTGTCAGAGGAAAATCATTAAGAAAAGTCTTTACACTCTCTTTAGAGAGATGCAAGTAGAATAGTACAAATTCAATGGACTGTTTCTTTCTGATGGCTGACAGCAACTGTGCCACTACCAATGCTAAAATGACGACCAAAGTCTTAAGCCTGGCTGCTGCCAAAATCCTCACTTCTGGTTCCAACATTTTAACTGTGATTTATGACCTGTAGTGGAGTAAGTATTCCTGAATGCGTATTCATGAAATGTAGTTATACCTTCTTCCTCCAAGTTCCCCAAGCAATGCCTAAACCTTCTGTTTCTGTATGAGCTTAATTTCCTGCAGCTTTTTACAATGTTCTGAAAACAAATTTTAGAGAGATTTCACAGCCATCTTCGCAAATAGCAGCTCTCAGCATTTATCCCCTCTTTTTCTTGCTCCGTTGTTCTCTGAAACTCATAAAGTTTACCTGGTTTCTGCCTTTCAGAGCTGGGAAGGCAGGTTGAGTGTCTTCACTGTCAGGAGCCTCTCCGGCTCCAGCACATGCTACCTGCTGGCAGGCAGAGGACAAGTTCAGTTCAGCAAACTCCATCTCCTTGCCTATTTTCTGATGCAACTTTTCATTTGGGAACTAGATATAGACCCTTTTCAGGCTTGTCCTGGGTTTGGCCAGGACAGGGTTAATTTTCACCGGAATCCAGGAAGGGACACAGCCGGGGGGTGGGGGCTGACCCCACCTGGCCAAACAGAGCCCGGTATTCCATACCATGTGACGTCACGCTGGGTTCCGG
>Ga0065711_1034225_pt1 | contig 24125 bp, 11 predicted proteins | sample Hoacrofraction12_FD_59098 | JGI IMG/M metagenome (GOLD analysis project Ga0065711, IMG submission 59098) | Hoatzin crop microbial communities from Cojedes, Venezuela - Epithelial fraction 12 v2 (version 2) | ecosystem: Host-associated > Birds > Digestive system > Esophagus > Crop | place... | reverse complement strand
AGGGAAATAATAATTCTAACCAAGGCAAAACCTCACAGACTAACCAACTAATGACCAAAGAATTAGAGTTGGGGGTTGGGAAGAGTTTCTCCATTTTCTTTGAAAGTGAAAAATAAAAAAAAAAATATTATTGAAACAGTAGCTGTGGTGGCCAAAATAATGGAGCAGACAGTGAAGATACTGTAACCGGATACAGACATCCCAAAGTAGGTGTTCTCCTTCAGTGATCGTGTGACAGAAGCTACTCTTTCGTAAAGCATCATATAGAAGAATAGACAGAAATGAAGTTCTAGGGCTAGACCTGGAGGCAAGGGTGAACTGTGTGATTTAAAGACAAAATACAGGAGGAGAAATGTGGCTTATGGACAATTCAAGAACTACAGAATTTTGCTGAACCAGAAAGGCCAAAGTGTAGATCACCAACTGATCTGTAAAAGCATATGCTTGTAGGGCAAGGTGTCTAATGGTGGAAAACCAGGATTCTGTTCTGGAGGAAGAGTGGGTGGAAATGAAGGTATAACAGCAAAGAGAAAAAGCAGAGAATTAGTTCAACAAAACTGCAGGTTGAAACAGACCTGCCACGAGAAGAGCTCCAGAGAAAAGGCACGATACCATGTATTGACCAGAAAGTGAAAGGGGGCAAGAGGTGAAATCTTGTGATTATCCTGCACCCTGGGATAACCGGATAGTGCTTTGAATGACGTTTGGTACTCCCTTTGCACCATGCATGGGCTTGTGCTGGAATAAGTGGGAGGCTTCGAGCAGGTGTTCATTCCAGAGCAGGACCAAGGTCTGATTTCTCTTCTACCTCATTGCGTTATGTAGAACTGGCAAGGTTTTATGGTTAATCATGTGCATCTAAATTGATTATTATAAGTGAAACAACACACAGGAGAGATTGTCTGTGTCAGGTAGATGGTTTAAAATAATTAGTTGTTTGTGTTTTGCTAAAACCCTTTCTCTAATTCAGCTCAGGGATGACTGCTGACCTCTAATGGGGACCAGTAGCTGGTGTGGAAAGAGATGTGTGTGTTAATCCAGCTCATTTAACAGGCGTGGTGCTGCTGGGCTGACGGTTGGACTTACTGATCTTAGAGGTCTTTTCCAACCTTAATAAATAAGCTGGCAAGGCAGTTGACTGTAACTGGTCATTGGGAGTCAGATGAAAAGGCTCGGTGTGCACACGCTTCCTTTGACATCAGTTTCTACTGTCCTGTACATGAGAGAGATTCTTTCATGGTGCAGCAGATGAGCTTACCTCCCCGCCCCAGCACAGCTCTGGCAGCTCTCCTGCAGCGGGAATTCGTCACTAAAATCTTGGTCTTTATAATTCTCCTTGCTACTGTGCTCTTGTAAATGAAACTGAGCTAGAAGTACTGGTAGATAACAGAAAAGAAATGTGGTGTCAGCCTTCAAAAAGAGAAAGATCGTAGTAATTACTGTCAAGAAAGTCTAGCTTCAATCACTTTTAAAATACTGGAATGAATAACAGTTTCTAACCATTTGGAAGATAGCAGAGGCATTAGGAATAAGCATAGCTTACAAAAAGAAACTCTTGCCATTACTTTTTGACAGAATTACCAAATAAGAAGACTTTGACAGATGCAATGCAGGACTTTTTCTGCACATAACAATATTTTGAGAAATGTTGTATTTACAATTAAGTCTTAAAATGAAGTGCAGTCCTGCAGACTAAAGATGGAGATGAAATAGGAGATAAATACCTATAGTACGGGGCTGGTGTTAGGCACCTGAGGCTTATTTATCATGTTTGCTGAAAAGGAGAGTTTCAGCATTCAAGACTGGCTTTATGTTTGATAACACTCCAGTCAGCTTGAGTGTGGGGCTCTGGGGTAGCCTTTTGTTTAAACTTCCCAGAAAGGATATTTGAGGTTCTCTTTTCCAACTTGCACTGCCATTCAAGTCCTGGTAAAAATGGGAGGGGTTTGCTACCACTGCCTTCTTCCCTACATTTGTGTCAGTTCCTCCTAGAAAGCCCATCATTCTGATCCAGGGAGTCATATTACACCAATTAGACAAACAGAAAGAATGTATAATATTCATTAAATATTGCATGCCCTTGCAATGTCCTTCATGGGTGAAACAACATGGAAACGTGTTTTTTCAGACAGTGTTAATTTGGAAGGTGTAGCAATACAGATGACCACAGAGAAGTGGGGGAAGAAAGAGGCTTAGAGGTATAAGGATTTAAAAACATCATGCAAAGAGGTTCAAACAATGCCACCTTATAGTTCATGTGGAGAGGTATGACAGCTATTGAGAAGAGTTATACAGAGGGACTCGAGGGTTTAGAAGCAGAAGAAATTAAATTAAGGAAGGGCAAAATTTAGGCCAAATATCAAGGGAATCTTCCTACTAGTAAGACTTAGAAGATACTGCAAAGGAATGGTCTAAACTCACAGCTTATTAGGGTTAAAAGCAAATGAAAATGTTCTTTAGAGAATATTAGCAGGTAGGGAGATTAGGTTATGTGTCCCCAATTTATGAGCTCTGATGCTCAGAAGGATTATTTCAAGAAATCTGAAGTTCATAACAACCTTCCATTTCTCTATGGCGTGATGGAAAATGTGTCCCAACACCTTTTTTATTGCAACACAATTGAAGTATCCTTGGAGAAGAAAATGTTAACAGGTCTCTTTCTCTTTTATGATTAATTATTAATAATATGTGGCACAGCAGCATCTTTCAGCTCTATTCCACATTGGATCCCATTGAATGGGAGTGCTGCCAAGAGATATGATAGAAGTTATTTCTTTATCCTGTATCTCTAATAATCTAAATGTAATAGATAGTTCAATGAGTAGGTTTTACACATGGTTGGGTATAGAAGGGAGGACGGTGTAGGTAACACCACCATGGTGACAAAGTAACAGAAGTTCACTAGTTTTCAAGTTGGTGATTTTGTTTATGGTATGAGTTCTTAAAAAATCCTATGCCTACTGCCCATGTTGAAAATATTTTAGATATGCAGCTCTCACTGGAAGTGGGTGTTATAGCTAGCATGTAACTAAGAGCAAGTCAGATACATCATATGTAAAGAACGTGTAAGAGGAACTGTATCTGCGAGCTGTATCAAAAAATGTTTGGACATCCTCATGCCATGAGTAGTGAATACACCAAGATGGGTTCCCTAACCAATCTTCTGCCTTGGCTGTCTGAATGCAAGGCAGCATGTAAAGCATGTGAATGCGTTCCCCTCTGCACCCAGCAGCTCCTGATGGACCTTCATTTCTGCATGACCACAGCTAGCTTTGAGGGCAGGGTGGTGCTGCATGGTCCACAAGTGCAATGCTGGGGCTCTACGACTCACCTGGAATTTAAATCCAGAACTTCTGAAGGAGGTTTTCCTCCTTTGTAATTTCATAGCTTCTACATTCTTACAAGGTCTTTTCAGGTTCAAAATTCAGAAGTAGTATTTTTTCACTACTTTCCTGCTTGTGCTCATACTCATACGCGCTGTGATCTGAGGTATAAACTCCAGGGGATTTCCAAAGGATCATTCTAAATTATCACTCTGGCAACTCAGGTCAGATCTGGTTCCATGCATCTACATGTATTTTCAAAGATCCTAAAGAAATCAATTACCCCACTTTTTCTGTCTTCAAACACGATGTTCTCCACCTTCTTTTAACTGCAATGATAGCGTATTTATATAAAGTTCCTCCCTTTCCCAACACTCATTAATAATGTAACCTTCAGCACAAAGGGCTGTCAGTGGTGTTTTTTTCCTCACTTTGAGAAGAAAAATAAACCCTCTGTTTCTAAATGCAAGAGGCAACACATACTGAAAGATGTGATAATACAACATGAAAGTATTCCTTCGGGTTATTTTGCTTGATGCAGTTTGACACCATCTTGTAAGTTATATTCTCTTTGTTCATATTGTTCTCAGTATTCACTGGCAGCAAAAAAGAGTATTTTTCAAGCTTGACAGAAAGGGATCCAGGGTCAGTATTTCTCTTGCACTTTCCAGGACAATGCCATTTTGTAGTATTTCCTCCAGATGGACTGCCAAAAAGTGCCACACTTAGCCCAGTGATCAAAAAATACTGTTTATTCCTGATTCTATTAAAAATCATGCAAAAACCATTGCAGTTCCTTTCTTTAGGTTAGTCTGTTGCATTGCTAAAGTTCAGATAGAATCCTTATTTTCTTACTGTTACTGATACAGTGATTCATGGTCTGAAACAAGCTGGCCATATATTGAAGTTTCAGGAGCCTAGGCTTCGCTAACTGTGAGTGGGAACTGGGGAGATGCAGCTTGTGGCTAGATGAAAGTCGATGGGAGAGAAAAGCCCAGCTACACATACTCCCGTCTGGATACTTCCTCCACTTTAAAGCATATGAAAAGCTTGAATCTTTAGCTGCAGGGTTTCAGTCTGTCTTCTTGTGAAGCAATTCATACAGCCTACAGCCTTTTAACTGCATTGCTTTTAACCTGGGTAACTGAAATATGGGAAAAACAAAGTTAATGGTGAGCCAGTTAAAAATGTGATTCTGTAAGGACCTACAAGAACAAAAGAATGATGTTCCTATTGACGTCAGTAGCAAATTTCCACTCCACACTGTGTAATTAAAAGCAAGTAGATGCAGTGACTGCTGTAGGCAAGTGTGCATTGCCAGGGAGCAGCAAGAGCAGCCTCATCTGTAAGGCAGGTGGGTAGCTGAGGATGACAAGGTAGGCAGATGCAGTGTCCTCACTAGCAAGGGGCACAGGCCCACAGTACTCAAGCAAGAAGAGCAGAGCAGATCAGGTGATGATGGGTGCATGTGGCCAGCAGACCAGGGATTGCGAGGCATCTCTGTAGTGTTGCAGGAGGTCTGAGGTCAAACCAGAAGTGAAGGCAGTAAGGCAAGGCTGGGATGAGCAAGGTACAAGGCCAGACACAGCATATCTACAGTATAGCTTGAGCAAGGGCCTGAGCTTAAATGAGGCTCCCAAACCACAACATAGAGGATACGTGAGTGGACACTGCAGATGAGGGTTTCTCGCAGCTCATTTTCACAGCTAAGCTGTTGTCACAGCAGTCTGGTCCAAACCCACAGCTTAGCTGTGTCATACCCGAGAGAGGAAGAGGTTGCAGAGGAACAATACGGAGAAAGATGGTCACAGGTTGATAGGGACACATAAGAGACGGATGATGCACTCAGGACCCCGCCGTGTTGTTCATAACATGTCCAGTTTATTTTTAGCAGTTTATTTTTAAGCATTTTGATTAATGAGGGATGGAATATTAAAGCTAATTTCTTGTTTATGGGGACATAATCTGGAAAATACTATACGAAGCCATGTACACTCTGCATGTTTCAGAGCCCGTTGACTTGTGCACCTTCTGCTTGTACACATGTGCGTCTAGTGTTTCACATCAAAATCTCTCTGGTAGCTCCTCCAGAATCTCGTACGGAAGTCCTGGCTGCACTTCTCTGCTCCCTTTTTTCTTTACATCATCTTCATCCATCCTCATCCACCAAGCTGCAAGCTCCCATCAACCTCCTTATGATCTTGTCAGCAGGATGCTGGGGACTGTTGAACTGCTTTCTGTTCTGAGTCCCTCTCATGTTCCAAGCAACAGGGCACCACTAGAGAACACCTACTCATTTCCTCAATGTCTTTAAAGACCACATAGACACTGTCAAGGTACCTGCTTGGTCTTGTGCTCTCTAGCCTTCTGGGTTCTTTTGTTGCTTTTTACCCCTTGATTCTCACATCCTCCATTTATTCTGTCCATTGCAGCCCCTAACCATTTTATTTCTCTCTCTCACTGAAGTCCCAGGCAGGATTTCAGAATATTTTAAGTGTCAGAAAATTCAGCAAAAAGAATGGTAATAAGGGATGGTGCTTAGAAGAAAAGCATGAAGCCTTGGTCACTTGCTGTAGTCCATGTCTACCTCCTGACCCAAATATTGAGGTTATGCATTGAGGTTATTGATTGTTACAGCTTCACTTGGTTCCATTAGGGTCTGCTTGTGGATGAATCAGCTGTGTGTGAGAGACTGTCTCATCCGCTTTTGCATCTCCTGATGCTGTGTCTTTCCACAGCTTCCTCTGGGAACACATTCCATTAGCTGACATGGAAAAATGTTTTTCTGTTTATCTCTTTAAAGCTGGGCTCCTGAGCGCAATATTGCGGGATTTGTGAAGAACAGTTCTGCTTTAACCTTCTCTGCCACCGTCGTGATTTGGTAAGTCTCTAACACATGTGCCCTCAGACTTCTGCTATCGAAAGTAGAGAGTCACAGTCTTTTTAGTTTATTTGCGTAAGCTAGCTACCCCATCCCAGTCGTCATTTTAGTTGCCCATCTCTGTACATTGTCTAACTCCATTACATCCTACAAACACAGACGCAAGAATAATACATAGTACTCAAGGCCTGGGTGGGTGCTTTTCCAGACAATGGCCAATAATTCATTTGGCCTTGTTGGCTGCTACTGCACATTGAGGTAACAATTACAGAAGATGGAAAACGATGACTCCAAAATCTGTTTCCTAAGCAGTAATTGCCATTTCCAAGTTCAGCATCATGTAGGCACGGTTTAGATTACCTGTGTAGGCACGACTTTACATTTAGCTACACTGAAAGTCGCCTGCCACCCTTTTGCCCTTTCACCTAGAGTTATGCCATGGACATTGTATTCAGCTAGCCAAAGGAAGTCAGCATCATCCACGAAGTTGGAGATGTCACTGTGTACTCATTTTGCCAGGTCATTGATGCATAATGATAGAAACATAGGATAATTTTTGTCCCCACAACAGTCCTTCTGGAACCCTACTGCTGACTTTCTTCCATCCTGGAAAGTGACCATTAAGCCCAACCTTTTGCTTTCCACGATTTAATCAGCTGTCAGTCCATAAAGGAACCTTTCCTCCCATTCCATTGCAGCCTTGTCTCTTTAGTAACCTTTATCATGGAAAGTTGCCAAAGGCTTTTTGAAAACCTCAATGCACGATCCAGTGGATCACTTTTACCCACGCGCTGTTGACACCTCCACAAAACTCTGACACATGAGTGACCCCAAACTTACCTTCCCAGAAGCCCTGTTGCCTCTTTTTCCCAAAAGACCTTGCTCACTTATGGTATCGGGGAATTCACTCCGCTTTACAGACTCTGGCATCTTACCAGGAGCGGTTAGCCTGCAGTTTCCAGTATACCCTCTAGAAACTTTGCAGCGTACAGGAGTTATGCTGGCAGTCAGCCAGACCTCCATCACAGAGGGTGTTTGAAATGGTAGCTTGCGTACTTTGGTCAGCAGTTCTGCAATTTCACATTCGAGTTCCCTCAGAGCTCCCAGGTTAATGCCGTCCAGTCTGGGTGACTTATGAACACAGCTTCTCTGCTTGGTCTGATGCTTCCTGTATATTTACTTCAAATTCATCTAGCTCGTCTGACCTATCTACTACAAAGAATGTGTAGACATATTTATGTCATGATTTACACTGAAATCACAAAACCTAGAAGTTGTCTTCAGGCTCCACTGAAGAACCTCTCAGTGTCATCCTATGAAAAGATAGTGGCATTTTAAATCTAAAAATATAAATGATCCATAGCATGGATAAACCTTTAACCTGATATCTTTGGAGGAATTTAGTATGGGGTTTCCACGCTAGCTGGACTGTAGAGGGCTCTGAAAGCTGAGGAAGATCTGTACTTCTATAATGCTGTTGATACCAAAAACTGTCAGGTAGCTCTGCTGGCACTGATGAGATCAGAATCTGGCCCTAGGGTATAGTTCAGAATTATCTTGTCTGGCAAAGAAAGTGCTGCCATTAGTAAGACCCCCAGATTTTTGTTATCTAAAATGATGGCCTAACATGTCTGTAAGGCTGCAAAGGATCTCAAAGGAAGGAGTCTCTTGTGAGAAAATGACAAATATTGATTATTACATGGTAACAAAACCATGAGGCAGATGCTCAGATAATGTAGATCAGAGTGACAGCTACAAAGACTACAATAGAGGTTTATTGGAATTTGACATCTAGTGCTATACCTGTTAATTGGACTTTCTGAAATCATTAAAAGTATTTTAATAGAGGTTTATTGGAATTTGACATCTAGTGCTATACCTGTTAATTGGACTTTCTGAAATCATTAAAAGTATTTACCACAGAAAATTTTAGTGAAAGGTGGTTTTACATTCTGTTTCCTCTGAAATGTAACAAAACAGTGATTTCCACCACTGTCAGACCCTAATTCAAGTGAAAGTACTGGAACTTGGAAATGAGATTCAACCCCCATTTGGATGCAGGTATGAGAATGTATGCCAGTCTCTCTTGCATCATCCAGTCACACATCACGTAAAAATCTTTCAGCAAAGATTTGCTCTCAAAAGGCTATGAAAGCTAAGGGAAGGAATAGATCTGACATTTTGCAATGAATTATTTCACAAGTCTCTTCTTGTTCAGCCACTTCAGTTATTGTTTTGAATTAAAAAAAAAAAAAATCCAGCTATATCTGCAATCCAGTTAAATCATACCCAGAGCTCTTCACAGGGAATAGGTCTGAATTATTGCTTACATGGCAGCTTGCCTCAAAACTTGAAGCTACTACGATCATAAATAAAGACCAAATGTCAATAGCTATTTGAAGTTCTACTGCTATGCCAGCTTTTAATGTCATTTCAAACTTAGGAGCTTCAGGGCTAATATGGTCCTCCTTTGGGTGTTGGACAAGAGTGGAAGGAACAAGCTGCTGTTGCCTTTTCTGTGAGGCTCGCAGCGACTCTGCCCCAAGATGTGTGGTGACTGGCTGCAAGAGCTTAGTCCTCAGATGTAACAAATTGATACAAATCTATCACTATCCACAGAGTAGCAGAATTATCTTAGTTTAGTTTAGCAAAGGACCCAAGTATAAAATTACTTACAATCCAAAATGGACTTGAGAGTCCATTGAATGTTCAGGATTGGGGTTTTTGTATAAACAAACTTAAACTTTTCTTGTTCAAATCTGAAGCATGAGGAAAACTGGTATGTCTAAGTGATGATAATTTGCAAAATGTATGTTCCAGAGGACATAAAAAAACCCTTGCAAGTTTCCTTTTTGTGTCCAGAAAGTCCATGATTAAGGTTCCCTTGGTGCTTTTGGTGCATCCAACATCAAGGCTAATCTCTTTTTCAATTTAAATCTTTAAAAGGCATTCATTGCCTTTTTTCATAGGGAAAAGTCTTCAATTGCTAGAGCTGAAAGCCTGTCACTGTGATTTTTCCTAGAAATCATGGCTTTTCAGAGTTAGTCTCCTGAAAGGAGCAAACTTTTAAGGCATGTTATTTCATAGAAATGACACAAAAGCATAGATGCTTTTCGAAACCTATTTTTAAGATCTGTAACTCGAGAAAAGTTCCTCTAATTTACCTACAGTTTTGACAAAAGGAAGCTTCAATGCAAAGCTCTACATACAAAATGTGGAGTATCTGGAACATTGTAACAAGGAGTGTGGAAGAAGGAAGTCAAAGACAGATATGTTACTACAAAAGAGAGATTTAAACAACTAAAACTGTCACTGCAGAGAATGGGCTTTAAATAATTTTTTTTCCAAGTGCTTAGGGATAGTTAAATTTTAAAGGGCTGACTTTCTGTTTGGGCTGTCTGTCAAATTTAACAATGGCTGTTCACGGATCACATTCATTTTTGAAACAACACAGGGGAGCCCTGTCTTGGATTCCCAATCGCTTCTATCAGTTACCATGTCCAGCAGGCTGAAAGACAGCTTCATGGGTAGATAGCGTAGGAAACTTAGCTGCCTACAGCAGGATCAGATTAGTTTCCAGATGTTGGAAATAAATATTCCAGAGGGTTTGGCCTAATAGCTTCCAGTCTGCCAATGTACCCAGCGCGTAGCCCCAGCTGTTAAAACCGCTTTATAAGATGCAACAGAAGGAGACAAAACTCTTCCTGAATGAGTGTTTCTGCTCAGTTTGTATTGCTATCGTTTTAGTCATTTTACCAGATTGACAAAATCCAGGCTGTAAACAGTGGAAGTTACAGCATACAGCATATGAACAAGTTCAGAATTTTAATGCTTTGTGGTATGATAGTCTTGGAAAAGTCTCAGGAATGCTGGTAGAGACGTCTGACACACATACCCGTGTTATTCAGCATTTTTGTACCATAGAAGTTACTAATTTCTATTGCAGTCAATCAACTGCTAGAAAATTTCCTTCCTTTTTCCTTATGTGCAGAATATCAAGGATCCAATAACACTGAACTGAAGTATTTTTATGGCTTCTCATAACAGAGTGGGCTGATGCATGTTGTTCAAATAAACATGCAATTTTTTCTCCCCTCCCTCAAAATTTAATGCTTCAGTGGAGCATAAGCCATATCAAGACATTTTAGAAGCTGACATTCTTAGGGAAACTTCCTTCAAGATTATGAGGAATAACTCCAATACCTAATGAAAAAAAGAAAAGCAGGTCAAGCAAAACACAATTAGATCTAGTCTTCCTATAGCTTTGCAAACACATAACGGCCTCCCACTAGCTAATCTTTAAAAAAGTGAAACCAAGTTTCCTCTTTCCCTAAAGACATACAAACGCAATATGTGATTTAAACTGGATTTGTGGAACCACTGGTGTTTTGTCTGATTTCTACTCCTCTCGCACAAAGCTAGCAGGATTGTGGCATGTGGAGTATTGTATTTCATCTGCAGCAGTCTATTTTTGACTAAAAATACATGAAGAGACAATCTGGCTTAATTTACCGGGGTGGTAAGGAATGTAAGTTTGGGCAAAATCTTAAAAATAAGATAAATATCTTGCAGGTCATTTGCTGAAACACTGTAAGGAGAAATATAAAGCTTTATTCCATAATCATAGTGAAAATAATGGGTCTTCTTCCATGTTCCTCTGGTTTACTGCATTACACTTCACTGTGCATTTCCATTAGGTTCTTACTGACTACCACATAGGAACTTGAGAGGAAAATCAACCTAATTGAGGTACCAAGCAGAAAACAATACGACCCTTAAAAATGGCCCTTTCTTTCTGTACTAGGTATTAGAGAAAAGGATTTCATCACCATTTGCTCCTGTAACCACAGATGATCTTTTCTACCAATTCCATAGTGATAGTTCTGGGGAGATTTGTATTAGAAATCTGGATGGAGGGAACAATATTTCAATAAATATTCATTTATTCACTTTTGAACCTCAATTTTGAATAAACAGCATGCACAAGACTGTTCATATACATTATCTGTGATTATTTGTGCATTTAACCTTTGCTAGATGGGATATTCTTTAAAAGTTAATTTAAAACTCAAATGTTGGTGTGTTGTTTTTTTTTAATTTCATATTCAAAGTTCAAAAGAAGGGTCCAGTAAGCTGGTAATGCTTATTTATGTGTTTCATTATAAACACCTGAGTAGTCCTATTGAAGTCAATGAGATTACTCATGTACTTCAAGTTAAGTGTCTCCAGGTCTGAAATCTTCTTTTGAAACTTTTTTATAACTGCTTTAAAAAGCCGAGAAGTAGGGAAGCAGACAAAGTTCAACAAATGCATTATCTATTGTGAATTATTCATTCAAGTAGAGTTTTGTTGGTGACAAATGAACATAATTGAAGCTCTGACTGAGGGCTGATAATAAAGCCTAGCATTTCCAAAATGTAACTTACTTCTTTGTTACCACCAGAACAAGTAAATGTTGAAGAATTTTTTTGTGTTCATTCTTTCCTGCAGAGGACTGATATAGGGCATTCAGTTGCAAAGTAACATTATCTCCTGCTGAGAAGTGGAGAAATTAGAAATTCTGATGTTATGACCTCTCCCAACTGCTGACTTCAGTGTGTGGCATCGGACAACTCACTTAAATCCTGAAGCTTTGGTATTCCCAACCATGCAGTTGCGATAACAGAAGTAAAGTCTTCAGGGCTTTGTGAACGTGAAATCTGAATGTTCCACACCTGTAGGTGGTTGGTGATGGTTAACACAATATCTCATCTGACTGGGCACACTTCCTTCCGAGGATGCCCCAGTTTTCTCTCATCAAGACAAGTTATAATGACAGCTATCAATATTAGAAATTTGTATAGCAGTGCCGACCAAAAATTTAATGAGATTAAGGCCTCTGTGTGCAAGGTAGCATATGAATATACAGTAAGTGAGACAGTACAGGCCTCAGGGTATTAGTCGAAGTCCACAGAACAGAGATGAGAGAAAAGACTATTCATCCCCATTTTATTTATCTAGAATTTAATCTTGCATGATTAACTCAGGCTTTAGCTCAAGCCTTCCAGTGCCTGTCCGGAAAACTTTTTAGTCAAGTTCAGAAGTGTTCTCTGTCTTGGCTAGGTGAAGACAAAGCTGAAGTTGTTAAAGTCTGGATAGCCTTCCCTGCTGCTCCCTCCTGAAATAAACTAGTTCCATCCAGGTAGAGGTGTTAGCGTGCCTCAGCAGCCAGGCAAGACCTGGGTCTCACAGGCACATGCAGATGTGCACGTTTTACCTAAGCACTTCTCTTTAAGGGAACGTATTCACAGGGGAGCCAGGCACTCGGGTCAGCTATGGTTGAAACATGTATCCACAAAGTTACAGAGAAAACCCATGCCATCCAGTGAATGTTTGACATACAGGCACATCCCGGCACAGTCTAATCTGCCTCGAGCTTAATCTGAGAGGATGGACAGAAGAGTTTAGGTTCAGATAGTCTGTTTTTACATCTCTGCAAAATATGTTCACAATGCTGTTTGCTTTATTCTGATGTACTGTTTTGGCTTAGTGCTAGTTCAAATGTCTCTGCATGGCTGTGTTCACCAGGTCCTGGTACAGAATAAATGTTTATTGGAGCCTAATATTGTAGTCAGATAATTGTGCCCTTCTAAATTTAGAATATTTTTCCTCCAATACATAAATAAAGCATTTTTGGTAACCCTAATAGCAGTAGGAGAAGATATGAAAGTTATGTGATGTATACAAACATGTATTTTGAGATGCAAATCGATCACTAAAAATCTTTTCAACAGCAAGATTTTAGCCTTTTGTTACACCTTTCATAAAGCTAGTGGAAGAAAAAATATTGCATTTCTAATGCAGGGTCAGTGAAAGGCAGTAGACATGTGTAAGAGAATGCAGAATTTCAGAGGAGTGACATATTAAACAGCCTTTTACTGAACAATCCAAAAAGTGGGACGTGAGTTATAATCAAAGAGGATACTTAAGATTTTCAGAAAGTTTAAAGAGGTTAAGTGTCAAATTTCCTTAGGATGATCTTGAAAGACCAGATGAAGTAGCATATAGTAAATCCAAGAAAGAGCCAGTGGTAATAGGAATATTTTGGTCAAGTAGTAAAAAATGACAAAACAGTGAAAGAAAAGGCCAGGAAGATGTCTCAGGAAGGACTGGATAAACTTCAGATAACCTGTTTCTGATCTCCTTCATAACTTGATTCAGTACCTTGTATGTAAACACTGAAAATCAGGTTTGTTTTTCAAACATCTTCACTGAAGTGGATCACCAAAACTGAGTGGAGTTCATCACAAATCCTCTAAGTTCTCTTCAAGGTTTCTCCCATATGGATTTATTCTTCCGTATGCAGAATAACCTATATGATTTTATCAGATCTAGGTGAAAAGAATGGAGGTGTTTTTCAGATGTTACCCCCAAAATGTTATTTTTTATCCTTCTAGGTTTTTTAGATGTGATTATTTTTGAATTCCTTCATTTTAAATATATCTGAAAGGTCCTCTCAGTTCTTGACTGACCACATCTATCCTTTTTATTACATGGATTCCCAAATCGTGAATTTCATGTGACTTATTTTGAAAGGTCATAAGTTCCTCATTACTGTTCACTCCTGCATCTTCTCCAAGACTTTTGGGTATATTATCTATCCCATATGCAAACTCATCAGGAGAAGTTGTCCATCCTCTCGTATGTTGTTCATAAAGTGCTAATCCCTATGGGTCCCTTGTCTCAAATGTTTTTTTTTGCTTCCAGCTGTAATACAAATAAAAATTAATTTTTATTTATGACAATGATATCTGCTGAGAACCACTGCATTCCCCATTACTTGGATACACGAATATAAATCTGTTTTAAGAGAGGAAGATTTATTCCTAAATACAGCTATTGAACACTTCGCTGTGTGTTTTAAGCTCGTATCTGTTCAGAATGCTGTTCACAGGACATAGTTTGTTCATTTACGTTGACAAATATAATGTTGTGTTTTAATTATTTATGGATTTTTAATTATTGAAAGCATTACTTAGCAGTCTACCAGGAAATGTATCATGCTATATATTCTGAGAGTAATAAAATCTTAATGATCAGAGGGCCAATGGCAGTAGTTCCCTGAAATTAAATCTTTGATGAGAAGTGTCAGAGTGGGTTGCGAGTTTTGGGATGGGGAGGAAGGAGAAAGGGTAATAGGTAACCAGGTAACAAATGTTTTCAGCTATGTGAAAGGTTAATGAGCACATATCATTTGCATAATGTGACCCTTGGGTTTGTCTGAACTGCCCTTTATTTCTCCTTAAAAGTATCCTATCAATGTGAAGTCTGCTGTGACTCCATCAGTACAAATGCTAGTGGAAACACAGTGTTCAGGACCATTTTTTAACTCCACACTGACAGAGATAAGAGAATAGTGTAGTAAAAACATTTGTAGATAGAAGGCGTGCCTCTCCACCAGTACTCTTAGGGCTATTCCACAGAGGGAGCAATACCAGTCCAATGCAGGGCGGGGAATATAGGTCTAGCTGCTGCCTTTATGGTGTTTGGGTTTTCTTTTCCTGATAGCTCCCTTTTTAATCCGAAGTAGAGGTTGGCTTATTATTTTTTAAAAAGAGAACAATATTTGAACAACTGTCTAGTTAGTCTCTCCACACTGTGGTAAGGAGCTAATTCAGTAAAACAAAGTATCTACGAGAAGATGTCAAAGAAAAATATTACACTTTTTTCCTTCTCAATTACCACTGTATAAAATACGATTATAAAGCACATAAAATTCAATAGAACAAGCTGACAGGCACATATACTACTGGAATGAAGTCTCTGCTTTTTCTTGCTTTCCTTCTCTTTTAATAGAAACATTTCTATTAAACTCATATTTCTACTAAACCATTAAAGTTTCTTGAAAACTCAACAGGCTGCACTGATCCAAAGCATGCCACTGTTGGGTGAAGTTGCACACTGATTAGAGGTGTCCAGAAGCCTGTAGTATGAGATGGGCAGGACCCTGTTACACTTAACAGCATCAAGCAGTGCTTTCTCTTTACCTGCTAGTTTAAGTGCCAGTAGTAGGATTTATTTGAAACATAGCAGTAGACATAGCGTATTAATTCAGGTTTACTTGTGTAACCTGTTTTTGTCAGGACTTAAATGGTAGCAGCAGGACCAAGTGAGGGGATGCTTCTAAACCGCTGATTCTTGTCTGGCCAGAAAGCTGGGAAATTAAGCTAAAACTTGCGATATTCTGTGGAATGATTTTCTGCTCTCACAAACCTGAATGTCTTGACTTAAGCAACATTTTGTTAAAAGAAGAAAAACAGATAAATCCCAGATAATATATACTATCTTAAGTTACCATTAACGCTGTTTCATAGACCTTTCCTCTGGCAAGGCCACTGCCTAGCCTACTGCATTCACACTTGGTGACTGTCAGACCTCACAGGCTGGCAGGACTCAGCACAAGCTGCCTCAGACCTTGTTCTCCAAGCTGGTTTTGTTGCCCTAAACTCCTTCCAGCCAGCCCCCATTTCACCAGCTGTTCTAGTTACGGTCGACATCACTGCGGCTATTACAGTTCCCTGGCATGCAGGAGACATTTCAAAGCCGAAACTGCTGCCCTATGTGAGGAGCACCTCTTAGCTGCACCAGCCCAGACAAAGCCCTGGGAAGGTAAGTCTGTAAATCACAAGTCCTCCCCTGCAGTTCCCTTTCTTCTGAGATTTCGCACTAGATCTAACGGGTCTATTTATAGCCTGGACTAATTATAGATCACAGAAGGTGTCATCCTGCTGTACTCTGTGTTGCTTCTTTTCTCATTGGCTCTAGCAATCACACTGCCATTGGATAAATGAGGCCAGATAATTAATCCAGCAGAGAATGAGCCTGCCAAAAAAATTACTCATTTACTCATGAGATCAATGAGCTTTTGAGTTTACCCTCCAACCACATGATCTCCAGATCTCACTCAAGGGAGGAGGCAGTAGTATATGCCTAGGAAAGAAAAGACACAGCCTTTTCACATCAGCCTGCATGAATGTACGTTAGATGCAGTGCGAATCAGCATCTCCGATATACCTCTCTGGAGAATACTTTTTCCTAGCCCACCTATACTGACATAAAGAGGGAAAACTTAAGATTTCATCCTTTTTTTCCTTGCTTGCAGCCTGCTGCCCAGAGCATTTCACTGCCATCACGTCACGTCGTGCTATTGCTTCTCCTCATAGAAGACAAAACCAAAAAAGAAGTGTTAAAGCCTCCTTCTTGTGTGAGTACTCTCCTGAGTACTGCCCGCACAGGTGTATGCACAATCCGTATTTCCTTGGGGCTGTCTGTAACATGAGCTTATCAAACCATGCTATTAGCATTAAGCTAGGTCTAAGAATTTGGATGTTCATTGAAGAAGCTATTTTTTTTAAGGCAATTGAATTGTCTGTCTCGGAATAACATCGTGGAGCTGACAGGGATCTGGGATGATTGTATCCAGCACCTAACTGTTGCAACCACCTGTATCACAGAAGGGTTGAGGTTGAGTGGGACCACTGGCAGTCAGCTGGTCCAACCCCATTGCTTAAACAGGGTTACCTAGAGCTGGTTGCCAGGACCATGTCCAGACAGCTTCTGAATATGTCTGAGGATGGAGACTCCGCAACATCCTTGGGCAACCTATGCCGGTGCTCAGTCACCCTCACAGTAAAACAGTGCTTCCTGATGTTCACAGGGAACCTCCTGTGTTTTGATTTGTGCCCATTGCCTGTTGTCCTGCCACTGAAAAGAGCCTGGCTCCATCTTCTTTGCAGCCTCACTTCAGGTATTTGTATACATTGCTAAGATCCCTCCTGAGCCTTCTCTTCTCCAGGCTGAACAATCCCAGCTCTCTCAGTCATTCTTCATGGGAGAGATGTTCCAGTCCCTTAATCATCTTCATTGCCCTTCACTGGACTGTCTCCAGTATGTTCATGGCTCTCTTGTACTGGGGAGCCCAGAGCTGGACAGAGTACTCCAGGTGTGGCCTCACCAGTGCTGAGCAGAGGGGAAGGATCCCCTCCCTCAACCTTCTGGCAATACTTTGCCTAATGCAACCCAGGGTGGCACTAGCCTCCTTTGCTGCGAGGACACATTGCTGGTTCACATCGTATAATTCCTTCAAAGTTAGCAGATATGAGTTGAAATGTGCAAGTAAGGATAGAAACAGAAAGCAGTAGAAGGGCCAGCAGATAACAAGGAAATGAATTTATGTGTTGCACAAGTGATTTTTCCCAAGTTTTGGCCATATTTATCTAGAGAGCAAAGAGGGTTGTTTCTGAAGCCACGTTGTTTACCTTGGCTTTCGTTGTAGCATTTTAATCTCCAGCCATGAAAAAAAAAAATTCCTAGAAATCCTTTTTCACCTGACCAACGGAATTTCATTGGCCCTTGTTATCTTCTTAAAAAAAAGAAAAAGAAATAAAAAGGAATTGGGGAGCAAGAGCACAGTTCTGCTTTAAAAGCCATCTCAGTTCATGATACATGCCATGTATTCCAGATTAATGATTACGAGAACACATAGCCAATGCTGTCTGGCTTCTGAAATTTTAATGGAGAAGCAACACCCTTTCTCAGCTGCAGCGGAGTTCTTGCCTTGCAGCCCGTGGATAAACTGGAAGATTGCAGGTCATACAAGAGGGAGATCAGAGAGCTGAAGGAATGACTGAGTTGTTGCTTTCTGCGATGAGCCTCCAAGGAGCTGCCCAAATAAGCTGGGAGAAGATTTATGTGTCTGACAGAAGACGTTTATATGAAAAGTGAGGCAGGAAACAGCAAGAGATTGGGAAGAGTTCCCTGTGAATGCTTTAGTCAAGTTTCTGGGCCAGGACCTGGAGGACTGGAAGAGAGAGAGGTTTTCCTTCCAGCTCCAGTGGAGAGTGTTTCTAAAACTGGCAGAATCAAGGAAATGAGGGCCACAGAGCCTGATCGAGAGATGATAGACTTCTGTCTCTTAGCTCCCTAGACACCAGGCTATCCCGAATAGGGACACAGTCTGACCCGTGTGCGGGCAGGCTTGATCACAAACACCTCAGAGTGCTGAATGGAAACAGTAACAGATGGAGAAAAAGGGAAACTGTGGCAGCACTCCCCATTCTTAGCCCTATGCATAAACGTCATTATTACAGGGTGCAAACAGGCAAGCATCCCATAAGCTACAGCTCAAGTCTGCCGTCTGTGAGTAATGTTTTTATTCATGTTTTTAAACTGTGCAATTCACTACATTCATGGGAGAAGCCTCCAGGAGGCATTCTAGGAACAGCTGCTGTGATACTAGCTGATCTTGTCCCACCTGCTCACCCTCAAACCCTGAAACTGTGAGTGTTGAACTGAGCAAAGAGACTGGCATTGAACTGTGAGTGCTGAACTGAGCAGAGACTGGCATTTAACCAGACATGCAGAATGCACATTCACTGATTTGGAAGTTCTTGGAACAAAAAAAATTAATTACAATACCCCCCCCCCCTTTTTTTTAAAAAGCTATAAAGGTCTATTTTGATGTGTTTAGAGCTTTGTTGCTCTTTGCAAGTTTTTATGGTGTTTGACATCTCCTTTCTGTGGGTGGATGTGGGTCTCTGTGAAGTGAAAAGGCAGTGACAGCTGCCAGATGGAGTTTTCAATGCTGGGTCCCAGTAAGTTGAAAATGTACTCATGGAGAGAGATGGACTGTGCTGTGCTAGGAGATAGATCCCGGGCTTTTATCACACACATTCCTGGGTACCTTGCAGCATCTTCTTTTCTAGTAGCCCAGGAAGTCTGTTGTAGAAGAATTTATAAAGGTCTCAATTATGTGTGACAGTGTTATAAACCACAAGGAAGTAATATGTGTGTTGCAAATCCAGGCGTGCCCGCTGACGCAGCCCTTTCTCTAACTCTGTTCATGAATCAGCACAGCATAAAAACTGCTCCATGACAGAAGATTATCTTGTCTGGAATGTGGTGGTATAAATTTGATATGCAGAAGGAGCTGTGCTGTCCTGGTTTTGTGCCTGTGAGACACCGTCAGTTCTGAACAGAGTACAAAGAAGGAAAAATGGGAGAAGTTCGTAAAGGAAGTTATGTTCTTCACTCCTAAAGCCCCCTGCAAAGTCTGAATCCTGTTTGTTTATAACTTGTTCTCTCATTTTGATTGCGAGTTCTTTGAGGCATGGGTTTGTGTGGTTGAACGTAATGGCGGCACAGCTCCACATACTCGCGGTCCTCTGGCAGTGTGTTGTGTTTGTCTGCACCTACTCAGGTTGTTGTATTCCTTTGGGTAGGTTTATATTATCGCATTTTCCTAGAGGCAAGAATTTAACCATTTCTGATAGAAATGAGGAAGTTTGAAATGATATCTAGACATCTTAAAGCTTCTAGTAAGACTACAGAAGATACAAAATTTCAGCAGTTACTTCTTCAGTAACTTCAATTAGTACAGGTAAATTTTAGCAAAAATGTGTTTTTACACGGTTAGTAGCAGTTCTTAAAAGCTAAGGTAAAAGATGGTGCCGAAAGAGTTAGCATCCAGAAACAAAACTGTTCGATCACCTCCATGTAAACACTCATCAAGCAGAAGCAGACTTGCTTGGCATTTGAATTGAACAATGGCATTTGAAACATTTGACTTGTGCATCGTTCAATTGAGTAAATGCATTTAAGGCTCGAAATGACATTCTGCTGATCAAGCGAATTCTCCTTGTCCATACTGCACTGCCAAATTTTCCTAGCAATTAGGTTAAAATAGCTCCCTTTGGATTATATTTCCCGTTGAGTTATATCAAAGCCATCAGAGAAAAAAGAAAATGATTCTCAGCTAAGAAAAAGGTGTTTGTTCTTATCAAAAGAAGTTGAGTGTGTCATCCTTAGCAATGTGTTGTGTGTCTTTAAAACGCTGGTACAGTACATGGGATGGGCACTGAGACTGAATCTAGGGAAGGGGTGAGTGCTTTAGTGTGTTTCTCCTTGTTCGGTTTTGTTCTCCATGTTTGCAGTGCATTAGCCACAAATACAGAGCATGTGTAACGTGCTGCCCCGTGACATTTCCCCTTAACTGATAGTCCTACACAAGGCAGGACAGAACAAACTCTGAGGAAGGGAATGGGGGGAAACTGAAATGGTCATCACCGAGAAAAATAAACCAGACATGCAGGAGCAACATCGGTCATGAATGTGCATAGACATACAGACACAGGTAGATACACACATACACTGTTATTTAATTCACCCTGCGCCCTGCCTAGAGTCTTCTTTCATTGTTAAGCTGAAGTCACCAAACTTCCTCCCTTAAACAACCCCAAAACTTTGTTTTGAAGCTGCGTTCTTTCTGGTGAGGGTGTTTCCTGTGCCCAGCTTCTTCCCTTTTCTGTCTGGGGCCGTCGGACCCACTAGCAAGTAAATGCAAGAGAACGCTTTGCAACTTTGTGCTGGATTCGAGTAGAAGGCTGAGGCTGCACGCCACGGCAGGACTGTTTTGACAAAAACCCTGTTGGGAACACAAACATGGTGACAGCTGATGGGATTGTGGAGTTCCCGGTCAAGCCTAATGGCTGCCGTCATTACCAGGATGAGGCACAAACAGGCACATTCGTCTGTGGGACGAAACGGACTCAGAGAAATGTGGCTGCTCTGCTCTAGGTTGGTTTCTGAGGGAATGGAGGGTAAGCTGGAGAAAAAAGGCAAAGCGTTTTAGTAAATATGCAAATTGCAATCTAATATGCAAAGTCTGTAGTTTGTTGCTCCAAACACTCCAATAAATAAAGAAAGGTGTCCATTTGGCAATGTTTTCACACGTAACACTGTGTACTTTCCACATAAAGTCTTCCAAGTCAACTGGCTAATGATTATTATTTTCTCTTTTGCTATTATAAAAGCACCTTCCATGAAAACAAGAGCCTTGTTTTGTTGGGCACGATATCTCTCTTCGAGGATTTATGTATTGGATTAATTAGCAGTTGGAACAGGACTCACTCCCTCTCACAGCTTCCATTCTCCCATTAACAGTCTGTGGCTCGGTGCTAAATCTCCGAAGACAATTCTGCTATTTACTGTTCTGTTTAGTGAGGGATTGCTAATTCTTGTCTGTTTAAACACAACTGATGATGTCGGGATGGCCAACAAGCAGAGGCAGTTTGTAATGACTAGTCGTAATGTCACTGCTGATCCTAACACTTTTATAAACTAATCATCTTTCTTTTTATTTCATTCCTAAGCGTTAAAACACTATAAAAGAACAATCAGCATGAGAGTTTGGGGAGAATAAAATCTTTTTATTTGTATTGCTAATTCTGTTAACTTCAGTCTTAATTTGGAAATAATTTGCTGGAGGTCTTCTTTGTGTGTTGTGGTCCCTCCTTGCATGCTTAATTCCTTGAAAATGATTCTGCATTACAGAGGGGCCATTTTAATCTCCTTTGGTGGTCACACTGGTCTTTTCCCCGGTCTCTACCCCACCCAGACTGAGATACATTAGTGGCTTGACTGAACCACACTGCAGTTTGCCTTTGAGGCATCTGTGTGAAGATAAACCGGCGTCCAGCTAAAATTGCTTTAATTGCAGCGGGATTGGGCCAAAACTTGGGAGAGAGACTTGGGGGAGCGCACATACAGCTGAGCAGGAGATGTCACGTCTTGCCTCCATTTCTTAAGCATCAGTGTCTGATAGCGTCAAACACTGGCTCGGTTGCCCAAAGGGCCGCTGGAGGAGCTGTGAGCAGTGAATCAGTGAGAGCTGGTGCACTCCCCGCGCCACGCAGCAAGTTCTCCAGGCATCTGCGCAGGTGGCAAACTGTCCTCAGCAGCAGAGACGGAGCCTGTCTGCGCAGCAGCATGCCTGCGCTCTGGGCCAGCTGATTCCTGGAGGTGCACTGACAGCCCATCAGGACCCGTGCCTCGTACTGGGCACTGCTCTGACACAGCTGTGGGCTCCAGCACTGCAGCGGCTTGTACCCAGCCTGCTCACAGGACTCGCGGAGATGCTTCAGCCTGCCTCCTGCACCACCCTAAGTAATCCCATGCTTAAAGCTTTAAAATCTGCAGGGCTTACAGTCAGATGCTGGGTGAGTTGTTTTCTTTCTCTTCCCTTGTTTTCCCCATCAGCAATGAGAATATTCTCCTCTGACAAAACTACAGAGGCAGAATGCAGAAGATACCAGCCCTCTTCCAAAGCCAGCCACAATAACAAGAAATTGAGACATCCCAGGTGCAGTAAGCTGAACGTCAGGGCATTTCCAGACAATTGCACTTCTAGCTTCAGCTCCATCCAAGGAGAACGTTTAACACAGATAGAGGGTAGGATTCAGGTTTGATTTTGCTTACACCAACGAAACTGAGGTCCAAACCTGTTTCATTACAGTTAATTGCAGAAGTTGCACAGACTTCAAATTGGATGCCAAATTGGATGCCTAATGAAAGACTTAATAATCTGCATTTTAAACATGGCACTGGATACCTGTCCTGTGCAGAGATGCAGAAATTTTAATCTCGGAAGACGTATTTGCACTTGGCTTCACATCACCTTTAATTAAACTTCACCCAAGAGGCTTTGTCTGTACTTTCTTTCAAATAAAAGACAAAACGAAAAGCCCTTTCAAAAACTTAAGATTTGGCCTCTTTTTAAAGGCTGCTTACATTCTGTGAACTATGCTCTTCCACAGATTTTGATTAACTGTAGCACTGAACTCTTATGAATGACTCATAAGAAATGTGAGGTCTGAGTATATCAGTTTTTAACTCAAAGCTTTAAAATACTCCTATTTTTAGTAGTCTAGGACCCACCTGTTAGCAAATAGTTAGAAACATAAAATGTTGAAAGGTTTTAAGAATACTGTGATCTCAGTAAAATGCCATATATTGGTCTTTCAAAATCCGTGTTCAAGCAATAACTGATTATCAGAGATAAAAGTTAAGATATATACACATATACATCTAAAAGGCATCTGTACCTTTTTAAAGTTTAGCTTATTGTTTGGTTTGCCACTGGAAGAGGGGATTAGGACTCTTTCCAGATGCATTTTTAGGCTGAACTGATTAACCATATAACAGACCTCGACAGTTTAAAACCTTGTAATACACCCATTTTTGTCATTATATCAGCCTTTCTAGGGCCAGCCCAGTTCCTGCAGCCTTCCATTAGAAGCAGAAGATTATTCCTGATTTTTCATCCAGTATCCTACTTATATGATCTGCTGTCTATTCACTTTCCTGTTTTCTTTTCTAGATACTAGACCATCCTCGTCACCACAACACTAGTAACTTTCTACCACTCTGGCAGGTGAATAACTAAACTGTTTATGGAGTTTCTTTTAATTTGTTCAGAGGTTTTCTTTTTGCAGTCCTTTTGAGTTTGCCTGAAAATACAAATCAATCCAAACATCACAAAATATTTCAGCCTGAATGAAACATTTTAGCTGATTTTTGTTCAGTTCAGAACATTTTTGCATTCCCAGATTAAAGCATCTTGTTTAAAAGCAATGAACTACTTCTGGAAGGTAGGTGGGAATGTTTAGGGAAATTTCAGAAGAATATGAATAAAGAAATCAAATTTGCCAAATGGGTCATTAAAGTTACAGCTGCTTCTTTTGGCAGGAAAAAAATACGTTTAGCTAAAATATATCACCCATCTTTATCTACTCCTGATTCAAATATTTTGGGACTACATCACATGGAATCTCCTATCTAGACTGCTTCCAGACTCTACCAGTTATTGTTTCACAGAATCACAGAATCACAGAATAGTAGGGGTTGGAAGGGACCTCTGTGGGTCATCTAGTCCAACCCACCTGCCGAAGCAGGGTCACCCAGAGCAGGCTGCACAGGACCTTGTCCAGGCGGGTCTTGAATATCTCCAGAGAAGGAGACTCTACAACCTCCCTGGGCAGCCTGTGCCAGGACTCCGTCACCCTCAGAGTGAAGAAGTTCTTCCTCATGTTCAGCTGGAACTTCCT
>Ga0065711_1034224_pt1 | contig 24129 bp, 12 predicted proteins | sample Hoacrofraction12_FD_59098 | JGI IMG/M metagenome (GOLD analysis project Ga0065711, IMG submission 59098) | Hoatzin crop microbial communities from Cojedes, Venezuela - Epithelial fraction 12 v2 (version 2) | ecosystem: Host-associated > Birds > Digestive system > Esophagus > Crop | place... | reverse complement strand
CCAGAGAAGGAGACTCCACAACCTCCCTGGGCAGCCTGGGCCAGGGCTCTGTCACCCTCAGAGGGAAGAAGTTCTTCCTCATGTTCAGCTGGAACTTCCTCTGCTTCAGTTTGTGCCCCTTGCCCCTTGTACTGTCACTGGGCACCACTGGAAAGAGTCTGGCCCCATCCTCCTGACACCCACCCTTCAGATATTTGTAGGCATTTGCAAGGTCCCCTTCTCAGCCTTCTCTTCTTCAGGCTGAACAAGCCCAGCTCCCTCAGCCTTTCCTCACAGGAGAGATGCTCCAGTCCCTTGACCTGATTCGATGTCAGGGAGGTATCACAGAATCAGTCAGCACTGCTAGGAGGCTGGAGTAACTTTGCAGTTCGAGGACAGCCTTCCTCTGGGGTACTCGCAGAATCTATTTCAACAGATCTGGGGTATGCCTCATATTAGATACTGATTTCGAGGTACAGATGCACCAGCTACAACATATAGGCCTTTCATATGGGCAAAGCCAGTGGGATTATGGATTGTATCTCTGTTAATTTCTCAAGACATCAGCTTCAGACTGAGCCTGTTGAATAGATATGAATTCGTACATCAAGCAAAATGGTTTTGTCATATAAATTAGTCAGCCCTTTTTTACATTCAGAAAACCATTATGATGCAAAATATAGTCCATCATACTGAGATTGATACCGATGATGAAAAGTTCTGTAAACTTAAAGAGCAAGGAACCATTCCAAGAAGTTACAGCAGTATTGAGTCTGACCAAACTTTGTAAAATGATGAAACAAGACAGGGCAAATAGTTCTGGGCAAATGCTGTGTAAAACGGTTTACAAATCCCTTAAGGCAAATTTTACACATTGGGTTTAAAAATTTTTGTTCCATATCTTTATTTCCTCTCCCATGTTCTATGTCTATAATACAGTAACACAAGAATTCTCCTAGACAGTACTGCTGATAGTAGGAGAGAATGCTATCTGTAGAAAGGAGAAAAAAAACCAAAACAAAAATCTTTCAAACTTGAGGAATCTGCATTCATTTTTGTATAACCAAACTAAAAACACCTTGATAAAAAATTGCAGAACAGTAAATCTCAAAAATCTAAGAAAAATCCAGATAGCCATAATCAACATACTAGTATTCCAGTGTTAACATACAAGGATCTTTTTAGCATTCTCTGCTATTCATGACTTTCCCATTAAAGATCTTCATTTCCATTTATTATTTTTAAAATAATCAGAAATACTGCAGCTTCAGGAGCAGGTACAAATGTCTGGGACTACTGTGCATTTTCATCATTTCAATTTTGCTCCGTAAAAGGGAAAACCCCCATCATTTATTTAAACCCTTCAGCATCAGTTTATTCAGAATTTACAGTAATAACGGTCTTCTCATCCACTTGCAATTTCAATGCATATCTTAAAGAAAATACATAAGGCACCTTGCACTTCAGAGATGTTGATTTAATTTAATTTCTTAAGTTAAATTTTTCTCTGGACCAGAATAATCCGATATTTCCAACAGAAGCAGTAAGCAGCGCAAAGAATTTCTGGTTTATTTTAGATATAATAATGTATGTTTAGTTCAGAAGAATATTTCCATATTTATAGCCTTTCTGTCTGGAGGCTCTTAAAAGGAAATAATCTCAATAATTCTACTAAAAGGTCAGGAAAACGTATTTCGTCTATCATAGATTAGCTGAAATAGTGGAAATGCTCATTTCAGAGTTTATAACGCAAGTCAGAATCAAAAGTTAACAAACTGCATCAGACTTATCTCAAATGTCGGTTTTCTCCTCTGAGAAAGGCAGAGCTTAGCCCCCGCCGTACGCAATGCCATCTCGGGAGCAGGCAGGGAAGCCCCCGGCCACGCCGGAGAGCAGGGACAGGACTCGCTGCATCTAGAATTTACTCTGGACCCTGCCTTACTCTGCACCCCTGCACTCCCTTTCACAGAGTCACAGAATCACAGGATGTTTAGGGTTGGAAGGGACCTCTGTGGGTCATCTGGTCCAACCCCCCTGCCGAAGCAGGGTCACCTACAGCAGGCTGCACAGGACCTCATCCAGGTGGGTCTTGAATATCTCCAGAGAAGGAGACTCCACAACCTCCCTGGGCAGCCTGGGCCAGGGCTCTGTCACCCTCAGAGGGAAGAAGTTCTTCTTCATGTTCAGCTGGAACTTCCTCTGCTTCAGTTTGTGCCCATTGCCCCTTGTCCTGTCACTGGGCACCACTGAAAAGAGTTTGGCTCCATCCTCCTGACACCCACCCTGCAGATATTTATAAGCATTTATAAGGTCCCTTTCCCAGCACCAAATTCACTTCGGTTTCACCTTCACCCTGATGAACCCTGACAACGGACATAATCCTATTTGCATTGTTATTTTCCATTACTTAATAATAAATCTCTCGTTCCATAGCTGAGCCGGGAGTCTATTGTTTCCCTTATTTTGTTATTTGTGGGACACTGCACTCAAAGCACTGAATTATATTTCTGTAATAACAACACAGCCCTTCGCTGCTTCCCTTCTGTCTTTCCATTTTGTCTTAAGGCTAGAGCAGGCAGGAAAGTGCTCCTCACATTGAGAATAACGGCAGTGTTGGAAAATACCTGGGGAAGCAGCCCACGCCGATATCAAAAAGCTACAAAGAGCCCCGCAGCCTTGGGCAGGAGGCAGACAGAGCAAGCCCCGGCTTGCCTCACGTTTAGCAGCTTTTGCCACTTCATGTGGAGAGGAACTGCAGGTTTTCAAGCAATGGGTCAGAAAAGCAGGAATGCTGGTTTGGGAGCTGAACGGTTTAAATAGAATAGATGCTAAAATAGACACAGACACAGAATGTGCCTCAAATCGCATCACGTCAAATGTGCACTTGTATATGCAAGCGCTAGAAGAGCACTGACCCTTACTTGGCTGTGTTTCAGAGATTTATTCCGAGATTAGAAATAAATGATCAATCACCATTACTTTCTCCAGCTCGTCTTGCTCCTAGCTGGAGTATTTTAGCCACATCATCATCTTGCCAGCACGTAAACTTCCACAACTTCCCCATACCATGTACTGAGGGCAGGGCTGGCTGTCCCCGTTGTTCAGGAAGACAGAGTCGTTCATGGCTTACATATCTGCTCTGTATTTTTAACCAAAAGAGAAAGAAGGGGGAATATTGTTCTCAAAAGCTTACAGTGATGAGAAGTGCCACACAGTGTCCAAACATGTTTACTTAAGCTGCTTCTGTATCTCCAATAGCAGCCAAGCGGATGCTGTGGAGAGGAGCACAGGAGAGAAAAAAAGGACAGAATCTCCTTTCTTCACAGAATCACAGAATGTTCAGGGTTGGAAGGGACCTCTGTGGGTTATCTGGTCCAACCCCCGTGCCGAAGCAGGGTCTCCCTACAGCAGGCTGCACAGGACCTTGTCCTGTTCTGTCGTTATTCTTCCTTAATGTGCTCACTTTTTTTTCCCCTGTGTGTCAGCAGGTACAGACAAACTTTATCAGTGCTGCAATGTAATATCTGTCCTCATATCGATGCTCTTCACATGGAATTGTAACCGCTCGGATCCTTTCCGTAAATCCTATGTTGCTAATAATGGATAGAGATTTTGTTGGGATCAAATGGCAGCAATCAGAGGGTTTTCAGCCAGAAAGATCTGACCCCATCTTTGTTAACACAAACCAGCAACAATCCAGTAGCCTGACACAGCAAGATGTATTTCATAAATCACAAGCTAAACGCCTTCATTCCTTGCTGCATGCTAAACTCCTAGTGCCTGAACCTGGAGTGAAATCCTGGTCGTGCTGAATTTAATAACAATACTCCCATTGACTCAAACAGGCCCAGGTTTTCACTCCCTGAAGCCACATGGTTTTTCAAACACTGCTTTTAGCATGAAGAAAAAAAAACAATAACAATTTCATATATTCAGCTTCTCTTTCACAGTAATTCTGGGTGCAGTTATATGTATTTCCTTAGAATCAATTATAGTCTCTTCTACTTCCCTTAACTATTGACTGTTACGTGATAAATGTATTATTTCAAGTAATATATAAAATCTCATACCTACTTATTGACAATGTGCTAAGTTAGGTACCTTTTAGGCAATTCTCCAGCTCAAAAGACCGAGTGTTAACGGAGTGAACTCCAGACATTCCAATACCACAGGCTGTTCTCATTTTGAATGTAAATGTATATATTAATCAGCTAATCACTAATCCCTGAAACCCCTAACTGCAGTATTGGCAGATCTTCTCAAAGTATTTCCAAGCGTGCATGACTGTTGCTGCATTTACTCTCGGAATCATCCGTCACAGAAATGGCTAGTTAGTCAAATGACCTAATTAACAGAGAAGTGAAATAGAGAAATAAATCTCAAGCTCGAGACTACTGAAATGTTGCTATCCTTTCCCATCCAAAGCCACTACAGAGGTTTACACCTCAAGAGTATTGCTGCATTTTGAAAGCCTTTTACATGTGAAATGTGTACCATTCAATCTATTTTCTGTTATACCATATTGAACAATGGTTTCATTTATTGTATTCAAACATATGCAGTACATTACAAAACACAGTTTTGGAAGTCTGAGCCCCGCTTTTCCCTTGCTTTCTGCTTGGAACATTTGGTTCACCCTTTAAGATCATTTTGGTACATTAGCCAATTTTGAGAACTAATCTTGTGCATGGTTTTGAACTATTTTATTAATTTATTATTGATCTGTACCTTTGAGACTTACACATCTCTAGATCCGTGTTTAATTTCTGCGAATGTTTATTCCAGCTCTTCTGTGAGATCTCATCCCAGCAGATATCCAGTGGGTATATACAGATTTTAAACTCCTTCAATATCTTGACTGATAGCTTTCTGTTGATCACTTGAAATCAGTTTAACTTTTTAAGCTAAAACTAGCTGTGCAATTGCTTCCATTTCCTCTTCTGTTAATAAATGCGAGTATCTTGTTGAAAGCAGTAGGAAACAGATGGACGCTTTGTCAAAGCGTGAAGCTCAATGATTTCAGTGATAACGTGTGTGTGCATATGTGTGTATATATATAGATCTAGCTGAATAACAACACTTTTAACCTTTAATACTCCAAGTACTTTATATAGAAATCACAACTTTTTTTTCTTTTCCACACATTAAGACTTACTGGAGTAAAAAAAATGACGGACAAGCTCACTCAGTGGGCTTATGGCAGAACCCAGAACCAAACCTTTTTCTCCCAAGTTTCAGTCTGAACTGCTATGAACTGGAAAGCCAGGCAAGAACGCAGAGTTCACATTGAGCACTGGTAGTGAAAATCTCCCCCTCTCCCCTACATTCTATAAAAGCATAAAAGATACATTTATTATTTTAGACCTAAGCAGTTTATCTGTGATTTACCTCATCACGCAAACACATTAATGGTGTTTCAACTGACATGATGTGGGAGTTAGAATAACACTACCCAGCATTTAGACCGCTAATGGCTTCTTAATTACAAAACTGTTGTAGGCTGCACTGTAATGCTCATGGCCCCTTTTATCCCACTTTAGCTTTTCAGTGTTAATGACTGTTTTAATCTCACCGTTATTTTGTTCAGCTCTTTCTTTGACAATTTCTTGGTTACTTATTTTGAGTATCTCAGTTACAGTGTTGATATTCATACCAATCAGCCTCTTCTGGCATCTGCAGTTTCAGTTTAGAGCTGAGGAAAAGGCCACAAAATTGTAACACTACTGTTTCGATAATTTTCTGCTATTTAGGATGCATATAAGTCAACATCGGAGCTTTTAAAGATGCATCTGTAGAGGCTTCTCACTGTCATTTAGAGGAAAAACATATAAATCTCAAACCACATTTGTGTTCATGATATACAAACAATCCTGTTTCTTTCCTCTTTTTCCCTGAGCATACAGTATTTCTTCCTCATAACTGTGACAAAAAAAACCTTCAAAGTTCAAAAGGAAATAAAACTGAGATATTGGTTCCTCTGATTTAATATCTTGTATCTATCCAGTTTGCTTTGTGGACTACTATCATCTGATACAGGTATCATCCTTAAGACATCACGGCCTGCTTATTCTCTCTCTCGATCTCTCCTTTTTCTGTGGTGTAAATCAGAAACATCTCGACCCAAGTCAAGTGAGTTACTCTTCTATAAAAGCATAATAAGAATCGCAAAACACAACCACCGCCTCAAACATCTCTTTTCTCTATTCAGGAAACACGTAAGATCACAGATAAGACAGTATAACAAATATTGGTAGTTTTGCTAAGAGCAGCATATTCAAATACTTGAAACCAGTAAGAGCAGCAAAATCAAGAGACAGTTTACCTTTGATCTTTCACACCAGCAGTATTCTGGAATAGGAACCAGCAGTAAAAATCTCAGCTGTCATATGTCTGAACAGGAGCAGAAAAAGGGCACAAATACAAAGGACCCATTTACTTAGCAAGGCCCAGACTATCAACAGAAATCAATACTTTGCTTGCCAATAAGAAATAAATGAACCACCCCGACGCAAGCACTAGCTCACAGTAAGTAGCTGTGTCCAGTAGGTAAAACTGAACACGCTGTGGGTATCCAGCCCAAATTTGAAGGTCCGTGCAGCTGTGCGTGGGTCAAGATACACCCAATAGTTCCCATAGCAAGGACTGATTTGCAACTTCTGTCATATCTCATTGCTGTTGTTTTGTCCTGTAGTTACCTCAACTATGCATCAGACAAGCAAACTTACTGGTCACCCTTAGAAATACAAACCCAATTATTTTCATTATTTGCACTTCTCCCTAGGGTTCTGGGTCTGCTTTTTGTGCTGCTGTGGCAAAGGTTATAGCATTCTACAGTCCCTTACTCCCGTAAACCAATAAATGGGATCCCATCTTGTCTAGACCGTGTTTTGCCAAGAAGGGCTGGACCAGATGATCCTTGAGGTTCCTTCCAACCTGATATTCTAGGATTATACGAGGCAATAATTTATTGTTCTGATCCTTTGTGTCCACCAATAGATACCTGCAAGGTCAGCAAGTTCACTGTTATTGACTTCAAGACCAAACCTACCACAGGTGAAATCCAGATCTTTTAATCCTTAATGATTGCCTTAGTAGACCAATGCAGATAGCACAGAAAAAAAGGCAACCCAAAGGAAACGATACAAATGCCAATGCTGTCTAAACAAACAACATTTGATAAGAGCAAGTGACACCAGAATAAGCCAAAGCAGGTTCCTGGAGTGCCAGAGTGCATACTGGAGATTTTGTTATTTTGCCTGTAAGATGCATCAGTTTGAGACTCGAGTGCAGGTGTTTAAAAACATATTGAAAATTTCTGATATCGCTTAACTAAATTTCACATACAAAACAGGCTGCCTACATGGCTTGGAGGGGTTTGTTTAGATGCCAGCTTAGATTTAAATTAAGAAGGTAGCAATTCATCATCACAAAGCCTGAACAGAAACCTTCACTGCCAATTCAGCAGGTTTTTTTAAACATGTATGAACTAAATACCAAAGCAAGAAGAGCTCATCTGGGTCTGTGTCAGCAGCAGAATTTGATGATAGCAGCAAACTCTTCTTACAGTGAAAGGAATCGTCTTTCCATTTTCTGCAGAGCTCTCATCCTCACAGTAACGTAGGCCTTGTTATTTTAGAAGCCTTGGATGAGAGGACCAAGATATTTTATCCTATTCTATTCAAGCAAACTCATGTCAGTAGCACTAAAAAAGAGATTACATTTACGTTAACCTTGCTGACTCAGGCTAAAGAAATTCACCTTGTTTCTAATTCCTTGACATGGTTAAAGTCAGACTAACAAAGAATTGCATTGTCTGTGGCAGCGGTATCTTTCCTTGAGTGTTTTGGAAAATACTATTTTAATCATAGGTGCAGAAATTTGCACCGTATCCAGCAGGGTTGAAAGCAGTAAACAAAAATATTGTTCCAACAGGGCTTCCTAGACAGGAACTTTTCAGTATCTGTACTCTGCTAATTCTTTAATATCTGTATTTACACATACATTTTTACTCCTCTCAGGTACCATTACAGGAAAATGCAAGAAACTTCAGAGAGATATTACAGCACATTTACTTCATTCAATTGAATCCAATATTCCTTTAGTGCTCCTTAATAGAAATCAATCCATTTTGCTGACACCTGAGTGCTATGAACAATATAACATGTTATTGTGGCTGTCATTTAACCGTTCTCCTACTTATAACGCTGCACGTCAAACACTAAAAGAATGACAGAGGTGGTACAACCTCCATGCAGGCTTCCCATTTAATGAAATGCAGAACTCACACCCAGCTCTGTGTACGCGCTCCCCTCTCCTATCAGCCCGCCAGCAGCTTGCTGAATGCAAAATTCTCCCCGTGGTTGTCTCACTTGAAATTTGTATTCATGTAAAACGTTCGTCCTGTTGTAAGCGTTGGAACTCCCATTCCAGGGCACAAAGATCATTCGGGGTCTATTAGATGGTTCCCCGAGTGCTTCTCTCGCCACCCGTTCTAAGTCGATTTAGTGCCCATTAAAGGTGCCAGACTGACCGAGCCTTACAGCTGCTCTTTATTCCCCTGGAGCTCCCGAAGCCGTCATGGCATTGCAAGCTCCCACCTACAGGTGCCAAACCGTGTCCCTCACGGCCTGGTGGAAACTAAAGCAGTTGCTAGGGGCGGTTTATGTGGCATGAACACGGGCTCATTAGTCTTCCTGCAGCTCCGGCTAAGATGTGTCAGCCGCACTGCAGACTGGAGTAAAACTACCCATTTTTTAGCACAGGGGCCATACAAACATAGCTCTTTCTGTCATTTTGGAGCGAGACGGGCAACCCAGGAGTGAAAGGCTTTGTATTGTGTTACGAACTTTCTGAACCACCCTGGTCCCTGCGAGCAACCTTCGGCTCAGCTTTCCCGAATCACACAGCTTGGGAGAAGTGGCCAGCTGGGTCATTTATGGTAATGCCAGTTAGCCATAACTAGGCTTCAGATGTGTACGACTTTCACGGGCCCTGCTGTGCTCAAGGGATTCACGGTTTATCCACAAGGTATCGCCTTATAAACACGCAGAAGGGGTTGCAAACAGCTACTGCTGCAGTGAAAAAAATCTGCATATAGCAAATCGGTGTCACAGTCTGTGCTGCTGAGAGAGATCTTTTGCAAATCATAGTGAATAAAACAAGCAAGCTTTTCTTCATGCAGGCTACTCCATCATCTGTTTTACACCAAAGCTTTCATGTTACGCCTCACAAAGTTTATCCTCTACTGCTGACAAAGAGAAACAAAGAGCGGAGACAATCATGTAGAGATGCTGCGACAGAACCAGATGGTCCGACTCTCCCAGGCCTTGGCATTGTGTGTCTCTCTGTAACTTTGGTATTTTTGTCTTCCCCCACCCCTGTGGTCCCATCTGCACCCTCCTCCTCCTCTGTCTCTTCGTCTGTCACATTGTTTTTTAGTTTGCTTTCCCTAGGAAGAGACGCTTACGTTGCCATGCTCCTTACAGTGAGCTGAACCCACTGGACAACACGGCCGTATCCGACAGAGGGACAGGACTCCTCCGAATTTCACGACGACACATCCAAGCAGAGCAGAGATGCCCCAATGACTGCCTCCTACTAAGGGAAAGGCTCTACAATAAGCTCCCCTGGGAGCCTCCTGCAAAGAGGGGTCCATGCAGAGGGACCCCCAGGGTCATTCACAGGCATGGAAATACCTCTTCAAGGAGCACATGTGCTGCTGTGATGAGGGCTCAGCTACAAGCCATCGGAAACCAGACCTCAGCAGCCCTTGTGATCATCTCCCACGCACTTTGAAAATGTTTTTACACAGCTTTTACCCTCTATGTTTTCCCTACTATGCATTGCTGGTGATCCTCATGTGGTTTACCTGTCTGTCGCTCAGCTAGGCGACACTCGTCTCTCCTGTAGCTGCTGATCCTCTCCTGAAAGCCCCTTCTCACGTGTCTGTCAAGAACAAGAGGCGGGTGGAAAAATGAACACGAGGCAGAGCAAAGGAAGTTTCTTTCTCTTTGCTCTCATTCAGCACGTATCAGAAAAAACAAACTGAAACTATTAAATCCCATTGCTTTAGCTGCCAGCCAGCACTGACTTCAGTGGGCAGGCACCTCGTCGAATCAGTTGATGACCTGGTAGTCAAGACCCAACAGCCATAAAAACCCCAAACTTTATTTTTAGTTTCAGCTGCAAAGGATACTTTAAAAATAAAGCAATAGAACTATATTGTTTGTGACTATGACGAATAGCTTCTATCTGAAAACCACTAGATTAATTTCCATCATTCAAAGTGCACTGCGCTTAGCTATACTTTATAAATGAATTTATTCATTTATTCAAATATATACTCTATATTTAAATACCATTTCTATAACTTTCTGCCCTCATATGAATATTATTGTGCAGAAAGGATAGGCTCTTTTTGAACTCTCTATCCCTTATGCTCAGATTTAAATTAGTGTTTTGCTTTTAATTTTTCTTCTGCTTTTATTGCTTTCAGGGAACAAGAGGGAAGCCCTCTTGTAGTTAATTTACCACCTGAAGATACTAAATAAAAGTTGCAGGGCCTCATTCATTAAATCTCTCCATAAGGTTGGAAACATCAGGCATCCAGTCAAGGTTGTGTTTTTATTAAATATTTTCATCAGTGAAATTAAAGCATTTATCCAAACAAATAGAAGGGAATCCAAAATAAACCAGCTTATTTGCTGGCAATAGTTGTAAGTGAGGTTAGTAGTGCTGACCGATGCTTGTCCAAAGCACCTCATTATATTCTTTTAATTTTCAATACCCATTGTTTTACCAGGCTTTCTGGTAAGTTATCTATTATGTGGTTTTTTTCCCCTTTATCTTCTACCTTTTACTAAAACATTTTGGTGGTCACAGAGGAAAGCTAGGGGAGGAATATAATCTGTCCCAGGCTCTTCATGGCCCAGTTTGCCCTAGGTTCTGCCGCTGACCCAAGACCATTTCCCCCAGTAACTTCCACACTCGGCTTGTGAGGTCGAATCTGTTTCAGGTGCATTTTCTGTCTCTCTGGGCAGACCACTCTCTGTTATCATGAAGAACAGAGACTGCATATCAAGCAGAAACTACATCAGCTAGAAGTTCCCTCTTTACACACAACGTGAAGTTTAGACTTCTTAATCCCTAGCACGGGATTTTTACATTCCGAAGTGTCTGCAGATGTCACTATTGTGGTTTTTAAGTGCATAAATACTCCCTGCCCCTTACCTCGTCAGCTGCTGCCTGCTGCTGATGACGAGTGGCCTGTTCGCTCAAGGACTCAGGATTGCGATAAAGGCTCTTGGGCTGCAAAAGTCAGAAGATAAGTATTGAACTGATATGGAGAATTTTTGGTCTACATGAGATTTTGACATTTTGAAATTTTGTTCTTTTCTAATTTACAACATATAATATTTTTAGATGTCCCACAAAACAGACGATCCATACAGCGTCCCTTTGGGAAACACATTGACACACAGTTTCCAAAATGAATTTGTTTCCTCAACTCTCAGCAGCTGTTAACTGAAACAAAAATACTTTATAGTCAGTTAGAGTATAACCTTCATCTACACAGAAACACACATAACAAAGAGACTGAGATAATGAAACTATGCTTAAAAGGCTTTATTCCTTAAAACACGATTTGGCATAACAAGCTAACAGCATACTGTAGACTATTATTGTGGTTGAATTGTGGCAATGTAAATTAAATGCTGGGTTTACAGGTTTTTGGGTTTTTTTTAGAAGAAATTTCCACTCTCTTAAAACTTTCCCATGAATTCAGAAGAGACATTTTTCAAAGGCACGGTTGTTGTTGTTTATGAAATGTCAAGGTTTCCTGTGAAACACATTGAGATTTTCCCAACATCTCTTTTTTTCAAGTTAGACACAAGAAATATTGCTGAGCTCCTAATTCTATCATCTCAGATTCATCTCTCTGACAGCATGGAGAATGGCTCCATAAGAAACAAGTGTTTACTGAGCTCACTGGATAGACAGTAAATATCAAAGATCAAGTGGGCAATAACATGCCCATCAGTCTAAAGGTATTTTTTTTTAATAGCATTAGCAATTAAACATTGGTACCTACGAAAATTTCTGCCAGGCTAAGTATAGTTTGAGATAAATGAGAGTAAGCTCTTACCCCCTTTGACTGAAGGTTGGTATAACACAACCTGATTATTCCATATTTCTCATGGGGTTGAAAAACATGTCCAGAAAACCCAGCCTGGATCAGATTTGTTTGCTACACGTCCAGTGACCTAGAACAAGCGTTATGTTTACTTTCACAAAAGCACTCATCCATGGGAACGCTGGTAGAGGAGTGAACGCTCCAGGTGTCATGATATTGATTTGACCAAGTCTCTTAAAGCAGAGTTAGGCCTTGCTCGCGTTCTCTTGGTATATGAATAAATGCAATAAGCAGTGGAAGAAAGCCTACAGGATGGGGACTCAAAACTCTGAGGTTCAGCCACAGGGGAGGACATTCAGACTCTCCACTCATTTTGGTTATTAAGGGATCATCACTTTGCAGATGTATTGAATATGTATCTACATATAGCTAAGGGACACTACATGTGATAGAGCAGATTTTATGCCACAGAAACATGCAAAAATGGTGTTTAAAGAAACCTTCTGAGTTGGAGAAAAACATGCTGAAGAAACTCACTAGTGTGACATCTCTTCCTCACTGGCTTGGCCATCTTTTATGGCTTGACCTTATATAAATGATTTATTGTCCACTTCATCTTTCTGGCTGATAAATTTGGCAGCTAGGCTGAAGGCCTTTGCTTTCTTAACTTCTGCACTATGAAAACTGATATTACATATAAATCAACACATAAATATGTATACTTATAAGTGCATTCATACATGCCTATGCCACTAAAAACCCCAAACCTCTAAAATTTTAACACAGACTAAGATGTTACAATGAGAATTGTTGAAAGAAAAACAGATACAAATAATGACGTTTAGGCAAACTCACATAAGGTAGCAAACTGATATTAATACAAACCTATATTTCATTTGCACCAAAACCCTGCTGATATGGTATCTACAATGAGGAAAAAAAAAAAAAAAGAAACAGTTAGGAGAAGAACTAATAGTAGTAATAGGAGGTGAAAAACTTAGCAATAGTTTTGTTAATACAGAAGCTGTTAACAACCTCCGCACAGTCTTATCAAAAACAAGTATCTGCTAGAAGGCATAATAGGACTGTAAAGATATTTATAAGAAGTCTGAAGTACCAACATGGTCCTACCACAGTTATTTATTTTACAGTTACAGTTATATTTGTTCTATTATTGAACCTGTCCTTCTACATTTGGGTTCATTTATTTATGGCCATGATCTGTTGTGCCAAATTTGAGTTTAAAACCTAATCCTAAACCAACTGTAATTGAAATTATTTTCATACAAGTCCAGCAGTACCTCTTGGGGGCTTAAACATATACTGGAGAAGCGCTCAAAATCTTACACTCTTCAGAGTAAAGACATGTTTTTGTTTGATTCTATGAAGCCCTCCCATACACAGCATCTCAGAAATAAAAAAAGAATAAAAATAATATGACTTCATCTTTTCACTTTTTGGAATGAATGCTAATTAAACTAAAAATTACTTAAACACTGTACTCCGTATGTCTTTGAAAACTAAACAAGCAAACATTATTTATATCAATTTTTACTATCAGTAATAACAAATTTCTAAACACCTTCAATAATTTAATGTTAATTCAGCTTTCCCACATGTGAGCAAAAAAAGAAAAATTATCTTCATGAGACTAGAACCATCACAGTCCAATTCAGTAATACCAGCAATTTCATACTGATACAAATTTGTTTAAGAGGTGACCTAGACAATGAAGCAAGTATAATTAAATTGGAAACAGCTAATTCAATAAAGTACTGATGTCAAAAGTAATAATCAGAGGAAATCTTAGTGCAACACTCATCTGCAGAAAGGATCATTTTGGAATAATGATATACTTACGTAAAGATACTTAAAATGTAGAATGTCTAATGACAATAGTTGATTGAAAAATAGTACTAAAAGTGGCTTTATTTAGTTGATTGCAAAACAAGTGAAAAAAGAAACAAAATTGCTATCATTAGTATCATACTACTGGTTTCAATGGAACAAAGAAAGTCTAGTAGATTTGATTTAAAAAATATGCTTTCTGGTTTGAAATGGTGAAGTACAATTAAGTTTCATCCAACTCAAGCATTAAAAAGCTCGTGTTAAACTCCTGTTTTCCAGGAGACAACCGTCACTGCATAGGCGTTCAGTGAAGAGTATCAATCATTCCCACTGTGCCTGAGAAGGGAGAGAACTCGGCTAGCACATAAAGCTACATTTCATCTGCTCACAGGACGGAGGGTAAGCCTCCGAGCACCTCTGTCATTTGTTTCTGTAGAAAATCAAGACTAGTTTAAGATCAATTCAGTCTCTTGATGCTCTGGTCCAGTGCACTTACTGAGGTGAGGTCAGTAAGGACAAAACACCCTAGCGAGCCCTACAGCAAAGGTCATGGAGAGGCAACTCTGCTCACTCTAACTCTTAAGGTGAAGTTCACCTGCCCAGGGCACAGTGCGTTTTCAATGAACTTTCATCTGATCCATGACAAAGGAACAAGTTCCCACTTGGCCTCCGCTAATCTCATGCCATTCCAGCCCAAATGTAAGGTATGTGGCCTAAACCTTTCTTTTTACAAAAAATGGTAAGATCATTTGCAACAGAAACAAAATAAAAACTATAAAAATAAACTGCTGTCCTGCACAAACTGTTCTCCCAGAGGAAAAATTCTGAGAGAGCACATAAGCAAACCAACCAGACTGTTTGTACTGTTGCTTATTGAGCAACAGTCCCACTTCTGAAGTTTATTCAATTTTGAAACGCCACTGACAGTTCTCCCTGAAAAAATAAGCAACCGCCTCATACGTGAGCTCCTAAATACGGGCACATACACAGCAGAAATATTCCTCCAACGCCACCCATTTCTTCTAGATAAGCTCCATTCCAAACACTTTACATTTGCTGCAGGAGCATCTGTCCTTCCCAATTGCGGCCGCTGCCGAGTCATGCCCCTCGCCTGCTCCAAGCCCAGGGGTTCGGGCTGGAGGGATGCATTCTGTGGGCAGATCCAGCCTCCTGCTGCCGCCTGGACCAGGAGACTTCAATGCAGTTCTAGAGAGCAGTCAGATATCGCAGCAGTAACACCATTAAACACTATGAGGAGCCACCTATAGCCTAACACGCTAATTATTAACCTGAGATGGCCCTCCTCTGGAGCGGTAACAAATCTCATCCTCAAACCCATTCTAAGCAAGTTTTCTTTCTGGCTTACTAAACCAGCTCCTTGAGAGTGATTATTCTCAGGTAACATTTCTGTATCTTCTAGCAACAACCTGCACAGGCTTCCTCAGCAGATTCTGCCTCTCCAGAACTTATTGTCTTGCTGCATTTCTAGTTTTTACATTTTTAACAGGAAAGGGGGGAAAAGGGATGAAAAAGCAGCAAATTGTGAAAAAGCTATTTAAAAGTAAATAGAAAGATGTTACATACTTGACCTGGTCTAAGTTTGAAACTCGCATAAGGTTATAGTCCCAGAAAACAAAAACAATGCAATCTTCTAATCAAGGGTCAGTATTAATGAGGGAAGGTAGACAAAGACTGGTGTAAACTATATAGAGCCCACAAACAAGCAGGTATTATTTCCCTGTTTAAAAAAGAGGGAAACTAAAAGGGAAACTGAGCTAGATTTTGCCTTGTGCGTTGTAGGTAATACCACCTCAGGTCTGACAGGCAGCATCGCTAGCAATGCAGTAAGAGGAATAAATACCACAGCTTGATTTTCAGCTCCCACATGGAGCCAAAACACTGGCAGTTAGAAAAAAAAATCAGATTGATTTGTCAGCTGAGCCCATTCAATCTGGAAGTCCCGGAGAAAGAAAAATATGGAAGCCCACAATGTCATTTTTCCAGAGTCACTTTTCTGACTACAACCACACTAATTTGTCAGTCAGAGTCTCAGTCCCACAGAGATTTTGTTTCCCTGGAGACGAGTCTTTTAAATAGCAGTTCAAAACACCAACCAGATTGGAAGAGGAATTCAATTAAAGAAAAAAACATCTTGTTGCATTGGGATCTGTCCTAGTAAAAGCTTTTGGAAGATGTATCTCTAGTTTCCCTAGATGCCTGTCTGGGTTTTTTTATTTATTTGTTATTTCTTATCCACTTACTTTGTTTATCCATATCTATAATAAAGAAGTAAGATTTTAGCTGGTAATTTGATTATACTGATGTTTGCTATTTTTTTATCATCAGCTAATAACTTGGATTAGTACTATATTTAAAATCTTTATGTAATTTAAACCATTCATTTATTGATAACCTCTTGACAATGGTTTTCTTCATATAATGTTGCTTCTGCTATTTTAATGAGAAAGTTTTAAAAGACAACAAAGTTAAAGAACAGTTAATCTTAATGACGTGATTTTTAGACCAAACCCAGCTGAAGAATACTGTTGGACAGGAATCATCTAGTCCGACATCAAGAGATGTTGGATCAAGAGATCCCCAACCCATGTGATTCCCTCTTAGAAATTCTCCAAAGTACAAATTTTGAGAAAATTAGAGATTTCTTTTCATGAGATGCAACTCAGACATAATTCTGCAAACATATAATTTCCATAGATATCATTTCCCAATGACACCTTTAAAGATGTATTTTCTTTTTTTAAGGAAAGAAAAGATAGATATGCACATGCTTGAAATACAGCGCTCTGGAATTTGAACCCACATTAATAAAACCTCAATTTTTCACTTCCAGTCAGCTGTGCAGCAGTTACTGATGGAAAGAAAACAGTAAATCACTTCTAGGCACCATTACTTGGAGCAATGATGGGCTGTTTCTAAAAGCTAAATTTCAACAGCCATAAAAACAAGTGTAATTAAACCTCTGTTTTCTTCACACATTCCAGCACAATTTTCTCCTCTACCTGTAACTTAGAAAACTGAATTTGGTGCCAATTTGCCAAACAGATTTACAATAAACACATCTTACCCATCCCAAGAGACAGCACAATAGAAAAGAACTTAAAAAAGAGACAAATTGAAAGCCTAACCTCTTTCTTTTCTTGCCATGGCATTTGATAAGATGCAGGATGTTCTACATTCCTGTGCTGTGCAACAACTGCAGTCTCCTGTGAGCACTCACACCATGGCATAAAATCAGGTTTCCATATTGCTGAAGACTTATTTACATCAAGTAGACCGGGGACTAAACAAGAACAAGAGTAAGCTTTTCCTTGTGCCAGTAGATCATGTAATCCGCTTCATCCTTCTCTTTAAAGTCTTGCCAAATCCACCATCTCTTAACTTTATGTAGGATCAGCGCTGTTTGCTGTGGCATTTTATTGCACATTTGCTGGCCAGCGCTCGTTCTCACTGTTGAGAAACGGGTCTAAAGAAACACCAAGTATATGGAGGACTCTCCCTTTGCTTGCACCAGACTGAAGTCCAGAAATAACCTCATCTTTGGGCTGACAGCCACAGTGGATACTCATCAATGTAGATCACAGTTTATCAAGTGCAAAATTAGTGAAATGTCAACTATTTCTTCTGCATCGCACCACGGCAGATCACACACAGTGAGGAAACATACTGCCTCGTTGGCTTTTAAATAGCAGAAAGAAATAGTATGACATGGCTTTGTTAATGTCAGTATTTCTGGGAAGATAAGACCTAGAAGGAGTGATTTCCTTCAAAGATACTTTCAAGATAACAGAAAAAAAATATATCTAATGCCAGCTGAATAATGTCTTTATATGACCGGGCTATGGGCTTTCAAAGAAAATTTAGAGTGCTGGAAGGCTAAAACTTTTTACAGTGCCTAGCACAAAGCAAATTACAGAGACAGGTGAGGATTTAGACATTGTTCAATTTTAATTGCTGAAATCAAGTGTTTGATCTCCTGAAGTTAAGAGCATTTGGTATTACCTAAACAATATTGAGAATAAGGTAGAATTATTACAAGTCTTGTACTAGACGTTTAATAGAAAACAACATATACAATGCAAATAATTTCTGTCTAGCGATTGCAGTACCATTATTATGTTTATCACTTCAACACAAGTAGCATAAGTTCACCCACACATTGTAGCCGAAAATTTATTAAATGTGAAATCAAGAGATTAATAGTACCTAACTTCACTGTTTAAAAAGAACCTAATTATTCTTCACACAAAAGTTGATCTCCAGAAACAGCACTTTTATTATGAATCTAGCTCTACTATTTTTATCACACAAAATTGTTCTTGAAAACATTAAACTTAGTTCAAAGTATTGTGGTGGGGGGTTGTGCTTTGATTTTAACTGAACATAAAGGATATAACATATCCTTTATGAAAAATCTGCCAGTTCGTAACCAATGAGAGCAGCAGTAACAACACAATAATTAGAGATGATAATTAAAACTGGTGGGACCTGATCTAACATAAGGCAATGGATGCTGTGACAGATCTCTCCAGTGAACACAATGGGTTTCCAGAAAGTCTCCCCCAGCAAAACTGGTCTGAACTCCCACCTAGATAAGGTCTGATTCTTCATAATATCTGTTTATTCTTATTTCTTCCAACAACAAAAGCATGAGAACATCCCAGGTCGCTGCTAGAAGGACCTAGAGATAAAGAGATCGAGCACCTGAAACTCCCTAAGTGAAACGAGCACTGATTTCCCAAAGCTCTCCCTGGCTGGATTCACTCCCTTCCTGCAGGTTTTGCATCATCTAGGAAAGGAGACAGTGGCATAGCAATGTATTCAAAAGCGGTCACTGTCTCTGAAGTGATCTGCTGGCTTTGAGGCAGATGCAACGCAACCCTAAATCTTCCCAGGTTTGCAGTGGAACAGCAACACTGGGAAATTCTGTTACTGACCATTTCTCGCATCTGCTGTGGTCCCAGGGAAGCATGCAAATAAAATACAAAAGCAAGAGATTAAGCTGGAATTCCTCCATTTAGATCCACACTTGCTTGCTTAGATATTGCTACCTTCCACAGGAAGATACGTAGAGCTTTCATTATGCCAGTAGAAAAACTGAAATGGGGTGAAGCATGAACACACTGATACTTTGTTCCAGAAATCCAAGCCCACCTCTGGTAGCTTTACGTAAAGTGATAATTAATAAAACCAGCTGTAAGTTACTGTTCTTTGAAGCATGCTGGTTGACATAGTAGGATGATGCTTTGTAATGCACTGGGCAGAGAAACAAGGAATCAGGCGTCACAGAAAGTACTTCCAGACCAACTCTTAACCGAAGGATAGTACAATTTTTTTTAAGTCAGATTTTCATATATATAAAATCATAAAATGGAATAAAAAGGTGCCCTTCTAATACAAAACTATTTAAGGATATTATTTCAATTATACAGATTTATTACAGACTTGGGCTCCACCCTGTTCAGCTGAGGGAATGGTGCTGAAAAGTCAGATGGTGCATCGCCACGAAGGGTGACCTGAATCAGTGGATAGCCTGGAAGTGAAACTAGAATTAGTAAGCAAGTTCTCCTTATGCAAGGTTTCCTGTACAATCTTCAACTCACTAAGTTTGGATGCAGAAATCTACTCCTTTGGCCCTTATTCTCTGAAAATACACGTGGCCTTGAAACTCGGTCGTAGCTCACTGAACCTCTGTGAGCTGAATTAGCATTAGGATCAGCATCTTTCCTCCAGCTAACTGCATAAGCAGCTGTCAAGAGAAGCACTCTCCCTCCTGGCAGTAATTCCTTTTGGAGTGCATTTATTCTTTCAAGAAAGACACCAAAGAGACAGCCAGTATATTATAGAGGTACAAAAAGAAGCAATCTGTCTTGATAGCTAGGAAAGTTGTGATCAAAAGCAAAAACTCGATTTTTGAACCCTCCCCCAAAATTGTTTCGGTTATCTAAAAGTGCAGGACAACCGAAACAAGTCATGTTATCCATTATTCCAACTTCATTTACGATATAATTTTTTTTAAAAAAATCATGCAATCAGGAGAGGAAAAAAATTAAAGGAGAGGGGACTGTATTGCATAAAACCTGAAGGCTAAATCTCATTTTATTGTTACCTAAGCAGGTGAATTTTACTGGTTGGAAGATGAAAATCCTAACAACTATAGTTTTTGATCATCTGCTAGTATTTTATATTCTACTGTTAGATTTTAATTGCTAGCCTCATATTTATGCACCCTGACTTTACTCAAAAGTGTTAGCTGTAGCAGCGTACAGATTTATATATATATATACAAAAAAACAAGTGACCCAAGGAGTTTAAATGCCACACTCCACTTGGAAAGAAATGCTTAGTTATTTATAACCTTTAAAAAAATTATGGAAAAAATGTAAAACTTTTTAGTATTAAAAAAGCATTAAACATTTAGAATTTTAAAAAAATTACTAAGTACCACCACGAACAGTGCCAAAAAGCACCCTTTCTTGTAACATTCTTGGGAAACAAGAAAAAAATCCTCCTAATCTATACAAGCTGAAGATCTACTGGGTAAAGAACAGTGTTAATTAACATTTACAATTTTGGATGATCTCTACCAGCCTGAACAACAGTGAGATTCAATTCTCACCTTCACTGACATCTCAAATTTATGCTAGCCACATTCTGGCATAATCTTTAAGCTGTTGAACAAACATGCCCTAAGACAAGTCCTAAGAGACACCTATTCAGGAAAGAAGAAACTTTCTTCTATCGAAAGACGACTACAATGGGTTTGGGGGAAGGGGTGTTCCTTAGCATTGCTGCCCCCTCCTCTCTTCTCCCGTAATCCTTTCTGAATGATAAACCTGAACCTTAACTCATGTGCTCAACTCAAGCTAGCAGATTTGAGGGAGGATCTTACCTCCCCTCAGCCCTGCCTGTCATTTTCCCATGTCATTAAATCTTTACTTTCTTCCACACTGAGACTGATCAACATAAAAAAAAAAGACAAAACAAAAGACAATTAACTCAATATGCCTTCAACAATGCCCAGAGACAGCACCTTGCTTTCTGGTCTATCAAGCCCAGAGCTCCCTTTTATGCCCTTGGTAGAAATTACTGTCTCATATTCCTATTTACTCTATCGCTTTCCAAAAACGGCTTTGTTTCTCTAATTCTGCCCAGGCCCACCCCATCCTTGCTTTTTCAGCCTATTGAAAGCAAACTGTCAGATACATGGTGAACTATGCGGAGCCTGGGGGAGTCCCTAACTTCTTGGCTTGCATTGGCAGAGGCCCTCTGCAATATATTTTTAATACCCAGAAGAATGGCATCTCTATTAAAAAAAAAAACCACAAACCCAAAACAAATCCAACCCAAAAAGACAAAAGAAAAAAAAAATGAAGAAAAAGGTCTTCAGTCTTCTTTTTCCTGTAGGGAACCAAGACATGTTCTTGTATCGGCAAGGGATATAGTCCTGTTTCTCTGAGGAGAAATCCAGCGCAGAACCCCCGCTTCGGTACCATGTGTCATCCTTCAGGGAAACTGTTCTCACTTCAATGAACATAAGTCTAGACGGATCGTTTCAGGAGACTAGCCTAAAATGAGGCAGAAAGAATACTACCCACAGGGAATTTGTAAAAATTACTAAAGATACAGGTTGCAAAAAAGGTCTCAGAAAACTTTGAATTCAATTCTGACTTCAATAGAATATTCACAATGAATTTATTGTGGATTTACTGTCCCCACAGTAAAAAAAAAAAAGATACATTTAGCTCACACGCTTTAAAGACTGATTTTTTTTTTCCCCATATATAGACTGAAAGTCAGAGGGATAAAACACTTAGTAAAACACTTACTTGTTTAGTAAGAACTTTTCATCTTAGAAGTTAACATAAAAGTTTAATATCAACTACTTGCTAGAAAGAAAAATTCTCAAGAGATTGATTAACAATAGCAAAGGTAATGTGCTTGTATCTCCACAGAATTATATCCTATTTTAAAATACATATGCAATAAGGATTATCATTATTATTGGATAAAAAGAGCAATGATGGATAATATAAGGAAAGGTGTTCCCTCTGTGAGTAATAAGGAAAAAAAAAAGTTCTTTATGTGTGTTATGAAGGGGGGGAACCTGAAAATCAGTGAAGAAAAGTTGCATCTAGGCTGATTTATGCCTGCTCTTCTTTTTATGTGTAGCCTGGGGAGCCTCATGATGATATGTAATGAGTCAGGGTGAAATGTGTATAAATAAATGCATTGCCAATTTGTGAAGACTCTTTAAAGCATCTTTTTTTTATACACTCCATTCTAAATTGCATTTTCTGGGGGAGAGATGGGAGACATCAAGGAAAGAGAGAGCTGACATAGTAAGAAAAATCTCCACTTTTATTCCATTTCTTTTCTTGCTTTTACTTCCTCCCCGCCCCCCCCTTTTTTTTTTCCAGACAGAAAACCATCATCCAATATTTCATCTTGATGCAATAACAACCAGGTGGACAAAGTTCAAGATGAATACCTTTGACAGATCTCTGTCTATAAACAAGTAGCTTAAAGAAACAAGTAGCACGCCTTCTCCTCCCTGGAGCTGGGGAACTCCACAGGATAAATGCAGTGTTAGTTTTACCAACGAAGAACCAGAATACCTTTCCCTCTTTTGTGCCCTCTGCCTAGCCCCTCCAATTTGCAATTCACTTTGTTCTCCTACAGCATTTGGTGTAAGAGTTCAAACAGCTCCTTCACTGGCTGAAAATACATATCCTAAACAATGTTCTTCATTTATGGAAAAGGGGGTGGAGGTGTGTGTAAAAAAACCCTACCCACCCACCCGCGGTTGCTAAACCTAACTTCCTCCCCAAGAAAGAGAATGACCCTGAATCCTGTCTATATCTTCGAGTGCCCTTAATTACAAAGGGTAACAGAACTGCAGGTTTCCTAGATTATGGTAAATTTTTGTTCAACCATAGTCAGCTAAGGGAGCCAATACAACATTTTTTTTTTTTACTCACAAATTAGTAATATCAGTAATAAAAATCAAGATATATTCATGTACCCTTATTTTTAATTCTACATTTTCCCCTCCCCCAGACCTCATGTACCTAAAAATAAAATGTCTGAAAGATCTTGCAATATCAACCTGATAATGTGCTGTAATTCAGTCCCCAGAAAAAACCAATCCCTTCTCCTTTACAATATTGAGATTTAAAATGTGTTCCTTACATTTATTTCTTTTTACTCTCGCAGATTTGCTTTGCAAAATATGTTCCCTTCTAATCATGAGGAAATTTTTAATAATTTACAAGACTCAAAGAACAGTAGTTTTAAGAATCAGAAGCAATATTTTGAAATTCAAAATAAAATGACAAAAGCTGTCACTTACATGCAGAAATCTGTGTGTATATATATATAAAACAGCACTTTTGCTATATGAAATGTTACATATGATTAAGTTTTCAGTTTGTGATGGAAAAAATTACGAAGATCAGTTATGATATTCAGTAACTGGAAGGTCAGAGTGCAGTGCCATAAATTCCTAGGAGTTCAGTAGCTTCTTTATTAGAAATCAGTTTCAAATCACGAATTTACAGATTTACCACTCTATGGCATCCCTATCCAAACTCTAGCCTTCACTCAGGACCTGGTGAAGCTCAAAATGGATTAATGCCATCTAAAATTCTACTGTGACTTTATTGCAATTACTGTATTCACTGGAGATAACACAATTCAAATACTTGCTACTTCTGCCAGAAGTTACTTGCATTTGCTTAGAAAGTTGCTAGGAGTTGCTTGAAAAGAAAATCTAAGTCAAGTATATTTTTATGAATCAGTGCGTTGCCTATCTCTCAGAAATCACAGAATCACAGAATGCTTGGGGTTGGAAGGGACCTCTTTGGGTCACCCAGTCTAATCCCCCTGCCGAAGCAGGGTCACCTACAGCAGGCTGCACAGCACCGCGTCCAGGCGGGTCTTGAATATCTCCAGAGAAGGAGACTCCACAACCTCCCTAGGCAGCCTGTGCCAGGGCTCAGTCACCCTCAGAGGGAAGAAGTTCTTCCTCATCTTCAGACGGAACTTCCTGTGCTTCAGTTTGTGCCCATTGCCCCTTGTCCTGTCACTGGACACCACTGAAAAGAGTCTGGCCCCATCCTCCTGACACCCACCCTTCAGATATTTGTAAG
>Ga0065711_1034223_pt1 | contig 24129 bp, 17 predicted proteins | sample Hoacrofraction12_FD_59098 | JGI IMG/M metagenome (GOLD analysis project Ga0065711, IMG submission 59098) | Hoatzin crop microbial communities from Cojedes, Venezuela - Epithelial fraction 12 v2 (version 2) | ecosystem: Host-associated > Birds > Digestive system > Esophagus > Crop | place... | reverse complement strand
GAAGAAGTTAAACAAGACTGGGCCCAGTACTGACCCCTGAGGGACACCACTAGTTACCAGCCTCCAACTAGACTCAGCGCCGCTGATGACAGCCCTCTGAGTTCTGCCATTCAGCCAGTTCTCAATCCACCTCACCGACCACGCATCCAGCCCACGCTCCCTGAGCTTCCCTAAGAGGATGTCATGGGAGACTGTGTTGAAAGCCTTGCTGAAGTCTAGGTAGACAACATCCACGGCTCTCCCCTCACCTACCTAGCCAGTCATGCCATAGTAGAAAGCTATCAGATTGGTCAGGCATGATTTTGCCTTGGTGAATCCATGTTGACTACTCCTGATAGCCTTCTTTTCCTCCGCCTGCTTATTGATGACCTCCAGAATGAGCTGCTCCATCGTCTTTCCAGGGATGGAGGTGAGGCTGACCGGCCTGTAGTTCCCTGGGTCCTCCAGGACCTTTCAAAGATGATGGAGAGTGGCTCAGCAATGACATCTGCCAGCTCTCTCAGTACTTGTGGGTGCATTCCATTGGGGCCCATGGATTTGTGGGTGTCCAGATTGCTGACATGATCTCAGGGATGTAAAAGCCAGTTTTCAACAGATGAGCAGTCTATATAATTGGGACTTAATGGGGAGCAAGATGTGACTGCATTCTTGTCAACAAGCACCATGATTATTTTGTTACGTTACGAGGAAACAAATTCAGGCCAGAAGAAAGTACTGGCCTAAGGAGATGAGACAGGATAGAAAGTGTCAGACGCTGCAAAAGGAGGACAGTCCATGCATCTGAATAAGCTCCACCAGGAATGAGCAAGCTGGGACTGTTCAGATCCAGGAGGATAAGCCTGAGAAAGGCTCTTGTCAAAGTGTGCGAACACCTGATGGGAGGGTGTGAGGAAGATGGAGACAGACTCCTCAGTGGGCCCAGTGACAGGACGAGAGGCAGTGAGCACAAACTGAAATGCCATTTAAACCACGGAAAAGGTTGTGTATTGCAAGGGTGACACTGGAACAGGTTACCCAGAGGTTACGGAGTCTCAAACCATGGAGACACACAAAGCCTGACTGGACGTGGTCCTGTGCAGCCCGGTGTAGGTGACCCTGCTCGAGCAGAGGGGTGGGGCTGGATGATCTCCAGAGGTCCCTTTCAAAATCATGCTTTCTGTGAAGCTCTGATTCCATCTGTGTCTTTCGTTAAGCAGCATGCGTGTGTTAGTCACGCACATCTTTTGCGGTGAGTGTCACCTGCCCTGGGCTGTGTTTATTCCACGTGACCTATTTCTTGTGCTTTTGTCTGGCTGCATCTTCACGGCAGGCGCTTCTTGTGCTGTGGTAGCAAGGGCTTTCCCCAAGAATGCGCTGGTCTGGGTCTGTGTCACTGGGGGACTGTGTGAACCTGAGCTACAAGGAGCGCGAAACTGTAGGTGAGGAACAAGAGCCCGGAAGCACTGGTACCGGCTGTTATATTACAGCCCAGCTGGCAGAGATGTTGGGAATAACGCGAGTGGAAGAAAAACACCAGATTATTTGCGGTTGGAATTACCAGTCTAAAGAGATGTCCCTGGTCATGTTCTTTTCGCTGTTTCTTTAAATTGTTTAGGATTGTATCAAGTCATGCTGGATTGAACACTTCCGACTCAGCTTGTATTTAACTGTTGTGTTAACAAACAAACACACCCACACCCAGACCCCGAGATATTCTTGAAAATCCAACGCTTTAGAGGTTAATGGTGGTAGGGGAGTGAAGCCCTAAGGCCTGCAGTTTGCCTGCTGACCCAGGGACAGCGTGCTGCCAGCTCACATTTCACAGGTCTACAGAGCGCTGGCTGAGTGATTAACGGGCTGTGAGTGTGGAGACCTAACTGCTCGCCATTCCCACAGTGGCCACTGAAAGCAGCTTTGGACAGACATCGCCGATGTTTCTAATTCTGCTTTACACATTCTCAACAGCTAGCACAAAGCAGTAAATTAAGTTAAAATTGTAGTCAGAATAAGGAATTTCGGATTTCCTGCTTTTCCTTCCAGTTGTGGCATGTGAAAAAAAAAAAAAAAAAATCTTGTTTTTTCTTCTGTTGAAGAAAAGTAACGTTGTTCTGACTTGTTCTGAAACAAGCAAAATTCTGTTAACTGTAGGTTCAGTGAAAACAAAAGGAAAGGAAAGACAGAACGGTAACCAGTTCTTTCTAGAATGTGTCTCTTCCTGCTCCTCTCGCTACCTCAAGCTTTGGCTGTAATCATTTTAAGAGAGCCAGTAATTAATTTTTTCTCAGACTTCTTATCACCTAATGTGCTTGAAATTAAGTGTGGTTAGTTGCTATAATTAAAGAGCTGTTTTGTGTGTCAGATGGATTCATAAACAAAAAGTATTTGGCAAGCAATCAGTCTCCGCTCTGTCACATCACTCCTGGAAACCAGGGCAGACCCCAGCACGGCGCCTAGCGTCACGTCCTTGCAGCGGGTCACCAGGATCCAGTCCTTTGCTTCTGAAGCACCGCCTACCTAAACCTGTAGCTACACAGACCTTTAAAAACACGAAAAAACATTCTTACTTGAACAGAAACAGAACCCTCCCTCAGATGGACTACTACAGTACCAGTAAGTTGAATTTACCGTTGACATACACTTACTAATAACACTTGAAAGTTTAATTTTTCATTTTTAAAAATTAGAAAGCAAAGTGAAGAAAGATCAAGTGGCTTCCCCCAGAATACGCTGTGCAGTTTTGTCTGAAGCAGGATTTTAACTCTGAGCTCCTGACTGTAAATGTGCTGTGCATCCGAACCTCCTGCGCACGCGGCCAGGAATGCTGGGGCTGGGCCTGGCTGGCTGCAGCACGGGTGCCTTCTCTGCTCATTCTTCAGCCGTGTCTCGCATGGCTGCTTCCAGAAGGAGCCAGTTAAACCATCGAGAAGCGTGGCTCCTAATGAACCTCACACAGTCGTCTGAGCACTCGGTACTATCAACCACACCCTTTTCAGTCTTGCCCACTTTTTCTCGAGATGTCTAGGAATAGCTTAGCCACTAACACATGGCTGAGTAATGTGCTAAAATGAGGTCTCGTTTCTTGTTTTGGTTGTCTTTTTGTTTGCTGCAGGAGATACTACTGTTCGATGTGAGCAACTGGACATGCTTCAAGATTGGCTGTCTGAATTCAGAAAATCTACCTCCTCCTCCAGCACAGCCAATCCCGAGGAGCTGGTGGCTTTTGATGTCATCTGTGGAGATCTCAACTTTGATAACTGCTCCTCTGGTAAGACAAGGTTTTCCTTTGCCAAGAAGCAACAGGAGAGTTGTCGATTCCTGCGTGTTGTAGCAGTACGCTAAGCTGTAACTGGCTTCTCAGGGAAAGGCTGAATTGCTACCGATACTTCTGAGACAGGTCCTAGCCTTGGGATGAGCCAAGGAGAGCGGCTCACACTTACCAGCTCTGCTGAGTTACTAAGCACGATGTTTTTTAAGGCACAAAGGGCAATAATTTGTGACTTAGGGCAGCAATAATAAGGACAGACCCAGTGGTTTACCTTTCCTTGAATTAGGTAGACACCTGTTGTCCTAGAATTTCAGTTACTAGTGAAAGACTTGTATGTTACAAGATTTTTGTGGAAAAAAACAGTAGCAAATTCATGCAGTTAAAAATAATTTTATAGTGCATATGCACAGACATAGGAGATTGTGTTTGCTGATGACACCAAACTGGGAGGAGTGGTGGATACACCAGCAGGCTGTGCTGCCATTCAGCGAGACCTGGACAGGCTGGAGAGTTGGGCTCAGAGGAACCTGATGAGGTTCAACAAGGGCAAGGGCAAGGTCCTGCACCGGGGGAAGAGCAACCCCAGGCACCAGTACAGGCTTGGGGCAGGTGACCCTGCTTCGGCAGGAGGGTTGGACTGGATGACCCACAGAGGTCCCTTCCAACCCCGAACATTCTGTGATTCTGTGATTAATGCTGCAGAGAAAACGAAACATTGCTGAATCAGTTTTGGAAAAACTTCACTGATGCTGTGTACTTTTGTGGGTTTTTTATTTTAATAAATTTAAAAATTGTTTTTCTCCATTTGGATGGTGAGAGTACTAGAAAAGGGCTCCAGAGAACCATCAGGAATGGCTGGTGAGTTCACAGCGACGGCAGCCTTTCCAAACACAGACGCTGTGCTTTGTTGAACTGCCCCGCGGAGCGCAGAGCGCTGTGCTCGGGTGCCCTCCCCGCCCTCCTGCCCGGCGCAGCTCGGGCACCCAGCAGAGCTCCTGGCTGGCTGCACGTGGGCGCAGGTGGCCCTGCTGGCCTGGAGCCGGCCAGCGGAGCAGCGGTGCCCAGCCCGCTGCCAGGCTGAGGGCTAAGCGGCCTCCTGCGGCACCGGGCCCAAGCTGAAGGAGCGGGACACAACAAGCAGAAGGCGGTAGCGCGAGGGGGCTCAGCAGAGCGATCTGGCCTGCGCCGCGCTGCCGGGCAGAGGCGCACTGTACAGGTGCGCTCAGGCTGCAGCATCCAGCGGAGGGTTCCGCACGCAGGCCAGACTTTGTGAATGAACAGGTGAATTTGTGAACAGCGTCCAGTGTGGATTCTGCAGTCTTCGTAAGCAGTCTGGGTAACTGGGGCTGAGAGCAACCACTGTCCCAAAAATGATCTTAAGAAACAAAAAGCAAGCATCGTCTGATCTCGCTCTCATCTCATGACTTGTACCAGAGACTTGTAATGGAAGATTTTAACAAAGCTGGAGAAACATTTAACTGGGTAGAAAAGACCATCACCCCAGAGCACAGCCCTTCTGTGGTTTGTTTCTAGCTTATATGTACAAAAATAAATTGGTCACAACTCTCTGATCCAAAGTAAATGCAGAATGGTCAGAGAAGGTGCTGGCAAGTGCTCAGACTGGTGGAGGAACCACTATGCACTGTGGAGGTGAACAGTAAGCGGTCATGGCTACAGGATACTGCAGTTAAGCAAACACCTATTAGGGTACAACGTACCGGCGGCAACGGTAGGGAATTTTTAGGGAAGGAGGGAAGAAACGTGGTCAGTAGCAGGCCCTCAGCCAGCCGAGCCAGTGCACGGCCAGGCTGACGAGGGCTGGCAGCAGGCCGGGTGAAGGGAGGCAGAAGCTGGGGCTACAGATGGGCACTGCTGCTGTGACCCAGCTGGGCCTGGAGGCGAAGGTGTCCACCAAGGAGACAGTCTGCTGCGTACCAAGGGGGGGCTGCCCTGGCAGGGGTCAGGGGGAAAGCAAGAGGAGGGAGACGGGACCGCAGCTGGGAGGCTGACAGGACGCGCGGTCAGCACTCTCTGCCTGGGAAGTTCTGGCACTCCAGCCACGCTCTTGCACAAGTACGGAGTGTAACTAATGCTGTTGTGACCCGTCTTTCTAAAGCAAAAATAAAAACAACTATTTGCTCTTGCAAATAAGAGTTGTAAATATTGCAACCATTACTAAAGAGGATTGAAAAGTAGGTTATAAAGAAACATTTTACTTTTTCTGCAGCTTATTTACACCCCCCCCCCCAAAAATTCACTCAGCCTGGAAACTGAAATGAAGTTGGCTATTTAGTTTTTTAGATTGCTTTCTTTCCTTACACGTGATTTCCTTTCTTTTCTTATGCAAGATTAATGCAATGTTTTAAAGTTTTCTCCTCCATTTTTACATTACTCATTAGTTTAGGGACATTTGTTAGCATTGCAGAGAATTGAACGTTTTAAGAATTTTTTTAAAAAATAATCAGCTTCCTGTGATACCGTATATGATCTTCTGTATTCTTTCCCACTCCACAGACTGATACAGCAAGTAATTAATGTTTCAGTGAATGTCAAGCTTCTATTCATAGATGTACTGACAGTACAGTTTCCAAAGATCTCCAGGTTCATGAGTGACCCTTACGCTTGTAACAAATTTTGTGCAACTCCATTTCCCCCCCCCCCAGCTTTACGGAACATTATGACAACATCCATGCAGCGAATTCACACGTAGTGGGAACATTCTTAGAAAGTTACTTACTGTCAGGTTGCTTTGGACTGGCTTGTGTAAAAGTCTGTTACGTTTTTCAACCTTTTTAGCATAAGATAAAAAGCCTTCCAGTCAGAGGGGTGAAGTTTGTCCCATCAGCTGTGACTTCTCACTGCCAGTGCCACAGATGCAGACCAATCACGACAAAATTTTCATCTCTCTGAGACAAGTCATGCTGATTATGTTCAGAATGGCTTTAACGCTTTAGGTAATATCCCAAGCAAATTAGCAATTGCCTGTCCTTTCTCTTACCTGCTATTCGGAAGCGTGTAAAGCACAAGCTTTTCTCTTCATCCTTTCTGAGATGTATACACACACCCACAAACAGCCATTTACCTGGGGAAGTCATCCCCGTTCTCCCTGGCGTGATCCAGCTCAACAAAAGTTTTGTACCAGCGTAAGCAATGCTGTGGCAGGGGCAGCGTACGGAAATATGTTGGAAAACCTTCGCTTCAGTTTACACCTAGAAACTACCACAATACGTCTTTCGTAGAAAGACTGTGTAGGACAGCACTGTTATTAGCAAGCATTTGCTGGAATTTCTGATGAAGACAAGATCTTGCGGTGCAGTAAACCTGCTGCTGAACTGGTACGCAGCCGCCCTACATATGGCTACCAGACAGGAAGGAGGACTTGCCTTTTCTGTTGTGGCAGAGCACACAAGCTGTCCACAGGTTCACAACACGTAGCTGATGCACCTTCTCTTGGGCTTGCTCTTTCCCTGCAGAGGACAAGCTGGAGCAACAGCATTCTCTGTTTACACGCTACAAAGACCCATGTCGAGTTGGTCCTGGGGAGGATAAGCCATGGGCAATTGGTAAGAGCTTTTCTGGCTACCAGTGTCTGAACATCCACTTGTCTGTGCCTCAGATGGCATCTCTAAGGAGCAGGCAGTTCAGCTAACTGGCAGGAAGAATGTGGTGAAGACCAAATATTGACAAGGGGTATTTCTGTAATGTGTATTTGATAAACCTTAACAGCGTCTTGTTGAATTATAATTAAGAACCAGAGATGTCAAACTTCAGGCCCCCTTCTAGAACTTATGCATCGAGCTACTTGAATGCCTTCCCACACCTATTCTACTTTTAAAAAAATCTCTAGATTACTTGGAGGGGAAGGGGGGGGGGGAAGCCAAATTATTGTTTCTGTACTTTCTGCAGGCACTGAAAGCCTGCAGCTTTTGATCAGAATGTCAGAATGATCCATGCGGTGTTCTATAAATACCGTGAGGATGTACCAAAGTAATTCAACAACGGTACGAACATGTAGGGTTCACTTCAGAAAAGATTGCATGGAAATCAGAGATACTCATACCTGGTGAAAATCAGTTGAACTTGGGGAAGTTTTAGATCAGGACTCAGACTTTCTCTAGAGGAGCAATTATAACTGTTAAGATACTAAAGGTAAGAATGTGGAGCTGTTTAATCACGTGGCTTGACTCTGTTGTAGCAGAAAAACAAAAAAAACCCCGAGCCATTGGGGCTGAGAAACCGGAAGGGTGGAGGCTGTGTTTTGAGAGGCGGCAGGCAGCAGGGGCTGGGGCCAGAGGAGACGGGAACTCGAAACGCTTCCCGTCAGAGCGGTCCCCTCTGCCCCACAGGCGTGCTGCCTGCACACAGCCGTGCCGGGAGCTACGCTGGGACAGTCACCTCTGCCTTTCTGTCCACAGGTACCTTGTTGGATCCTGAAGGGCTGTACGATGAAGAAGTGAGCACTCCAGATAACCTACAGAAGTACGCCATTCCAAACCCTCCCACCGACTTTAGACAGTTCCTTAAAAAGCCAGTTCATTGCTTGCTGTTCAACATTTCACAAGTTGAGGGGGGTTCTGTGGGCTGTAAAAAAAAAAAACAAACCCAAATGTAATTTTTTTACTCAGGGGTGCTTGGGGAAGAGGAAAAAAAGGGAAAGAAAAATGGCTGCTTCTCTAATAGAATGGGCTTTGATGGGTGAAAAGATGAGAGCAGCTGCAGTCGGTGTTTTTCTGTCTCTGAAGTTGGTCCTGCGTGGACAGGCCTCCAGGACAAGACACTCCAAGCACTGCTGCGACGGGTACGCGGACAGCTCATCCGCAAGCCCTTCTGCCAGCAGCCAGGCCAGTGGTCAGGGCACTGTAAAAGGCAGCAACAAAAGGAAACATCGTTTTCCTCAAATAACAAACCCACAAAGTTTGAAACACGACCCCCAACCCAACAACTGTTTGCCCATTCTAGAAAGCTCGCAGAATTCGATACATCAAAAAAAGGAAGCTCATAACTAGAGAGAGGAATTCAATAGCAGATCAAACGTAACTAGGAATATGGCTTGATCTCTGTCCGTGCAGCGTTACTTTTAAGGAGCGTTTGCTCTTGAGAAACAAGTATCTCTGGTTTGAGCAAGTGGACTTTGAGAAATACAAAAAAATATAATTATAAAAGATGTTCTAGCTGTTCATTACCGAACTACACTAAAGTTATTTGAATTAATGAGCCTGTGCAGATGCTTCAGTTAACACACGCAACAGGAATGGTACATTATAGAGGCAGAGCTGATGCTGGCGTTTTTACTCACCGAGTACAGCACACTGCATGGTACAGATGGACACCAGGTCGAACGGATGTGGTGAGGCTACCCCCTGAAGCCTTCTTTGGATCCGTTTTGAGCAAAGAAACTGAATTCTAGACATAAGGTCTGGGTTTGGTTTATATTCAGAATAAGGATTTGGTACAGCAAGTCATGCTTTGTGCATTCAAGAGCCTGCAAAATTTCCAGGCGTTTCTGTTCACGTGTTGAAAACATGAATTTGGTGCATGTGAAAGGGATTTCTGGAAAGCAGAAGTAGGGTAATTTGGCCCTACAATCAAGTTTGCAAATGCAAATCCGTATGTGGGTGTAACATTCTATTTTACGGTTCCAAGAGCAGGCTTGGAGCTTTTAAAAAAAAATAAATTAAAAAAAAACCCCAAACTAAAAAAAACCCTTATGTTTTCAAGCGGCCTTTTGAGACAATCTGTCACCAAATTGCTTTGGGGGTATTTTGTTTTGTTCCCTGAAGAGCTCCTTGTATTCAGCAGTTAAGTTCCACTGACAAATACGTGACTGATAGATAAGAGAGCCATCAAATGATCAACGAAGATTTGACAGTATTACTGCCACGACCTCTGTGTATGTACAGCACCTCAGTGGAACTGGAAAATATTCCTCAGTGTTGGTAACAGAATAGACGCCAGACTTCTTGCCTGCTGCATCTGGCGTTCAGTTTCCTGCCATATATCATCACCCTCTTCGAGTGATGAAAACCCCCTCGGTCAGGCTGGAATTTCCAGGAGCTTTCGAGGCAGGACTGCCAGGACGCGGGGCTCCGCTAGTGTGCAGTGTGGGGGTGTGCTTGTGTGTCAGAGCAACCAGCACTGCGCAAGAGGCCCGGAGAGCCCGTCCTCCCGTCTCTGCCAGGGACTTGCAAACCTGAAAATCGCCAGTAAGTTCAGTAAAATTTAAAGCCGTTAACGGACTCTGGGCTTTACAGGCGTTTAACCGTCCCGCAGCCCCGCAGCTGCGGAGCACTGTCTAGCTAGCCAGTATCATTCGTATGGACAGCACAATAGAGTGCAGCCTAGAACTGATCCCTTCTCACATGTTTCAGTGACAGACCTTGCTCAAGCTTTACAGATGTTTCAAACGGGCATTTCAGTTGGCAGTGCAAGCTACCCAGAGAATGATCTCTTCATCAGCACTCTTCTCTAGTTTATAAATAAAATCAAGTAGGTCGCATCACTAAACTAATTAGGCCATAAAAGCAACAGAACAACAAGTTCTGAAATATCTCTTTCATGTTAAGTACAGCATACGTAAAACAGCGGACTAGAAGAACGCACTTGGTACAAATAATGAGCAAGTCATTTATAATTATAGAACAATTAATAAGCTGCATGCAACAATCTGGGCCCTACCACAGTGCTGGAAGCCGCAAAGCTTCTGCTGGGAAGAGCTGGGTGAAATGCCCACACGTAACCTCCTCTGACAGAGGCGACGGTCACCTTCCGACGCAGCGCTGGAATGAGCCTGTTCGCCCCTCCCAGCCTGGAGCAGAGTCTGCCACAGGAGAGCACGTCACCGCGCAGCTGGGAAACAGGACTGAAATGCCCCTTTTTCCAGTCTCCACTGCTGGGCAGTGGCTCCCAAGTCTGGGCGACAGGCTGCAACACCAGTAAGGAGAGTCTTCCTTAACTGGGATGGATGCTTCTTGCCGAATGACAGACGGTCCCTGGAGCTTTATGGTGAGGGAGCAGGTTCTGCTTTGTGGCTCCGGTGCACGTGCTGCTCTTCACAGCTCCGGCCGGCACTACAAACCAGCCGCCGGCCAGAAGCTGCCCGGCAGAATTCTCATACCTGAACTCTGCTGTTATTTGGGACTGAAAATCTTTCAAGGGAAAAATAAGGTTCCAGGTACCTTTTGTCCTCCCTCTCTTTGTGTCCTGTGAATTCAGACAATTGTTCTGGCAAAATTCAGGTTCAGTTGTGCAACTCAGTCATAATTATAAACTGCTCGCATTTAACTGTGAGCGCGGCACAGCCAGATGTCCAGCGCTCAGGTCTGCTTCCTGCAGACACCGACACAAGGCACTGCACACACAGGGGTACAAGCCTCAGTCAGAAGCAGATGCCTGCGCCTTTACCACTTGTTTTCCTTATGTATTTGAAATTAACATTTCCCTTCCGTGAGCAGTGGTGCAGGTTAAGCAAATACCCAGTGTTCACAGACTTTTTAAAAGGACGGACTTGAAGCTAAAACAAATTCATCTTTTAAATTAATGCAAATAAGATTTTTCTGCAGTAGTACTGCAGCACTAATCAGCAGTTTCTTCCACTTTGTTACTTAATTAGCTTTGCCAGATATAAATACAGTTTTTGAAAGAGGTCAGTCCCACCAGAGAGCTTGCTTTCTTGAGCCTAGAGGAATTTCGGGAAGTGAATCGTTTGCAGCAGCTCTTTGTAGAGTCAGCTTGCAAATGGGGTGCCGACAGTGAGCTAATTTAATGGGAGTTATTAGATGACAGTCTAAAACTGAATAGTGCATAAAAGGAAGCTTACTTTCATGAACTGGTTACAGTAAACTCTGAGAACCTTCAATACCTCACCGAGTCCAAAGGCAGTTAAGAAAAGTTCTGATTAAATAACTGTGTGACCAGAATTTTGTCATTATTATCTTCTGAAGGCACATAAAGTACTTCTTGTATGTCTGACGTGACCCAAACTTACAGGTGATAATACCGAGACCTAAGCAACTGCAGCAGGTGCTGCATCCCTTCTGCCACCCTTCAGATCCTTCCACAGAGACAGAATTTGACAAAGAAACCCTCTGAATCGCAGACATCAGAACACACGACGAGAGTCGGGTGCTCGTTTCTCTTTCATTCTGTACTCTCACCTGCATGCAGTAAAAAATTCCTAAACCCAACCCCATAAGACCCATCCAAAGTCAAATCTTAAAAACTGGGTGGTCAAAAATATCTTATTTTTTTCCAAGGTGAAATTAAAGGCTTTGTACCTGCTAGGACCCAAGCTCATGGCTTGGTGTTTCTCCTGCGACAGTTGATGATGTAGCTTAATGGTGTCATCAACTCTTACAAGGGAAACCACAGAAGCTTGAGCTCAGGTTCTGGCAGATAAGTAAAGCAGAATGACGTTCAGGGAGGTGGTTTTGGAAGTAGTTTGTTTATGTTCTGAGCCAGACAGCAACCCCCCACCTCCTCTGTCCCTTTCTGCACACACAGTCACCACGCCAAGCAGCCGTGACCGTAGTTGCTATGAACTGTCTGCGTAATGCCCAACACGGGCAGCCCCCGTGTGCAGCTCCTGCTCTGGCAGGCACGGTAGTCTCTGTTCCCTTTAGCACTCCTCTGGCAGATACTGTAAATGGAACACAAAAAGGCAAACCGCGTTTCCTTTTCAATCCAGTACCACGGCAGAACCGTACAGAATAGCACAGCAGCGCAGAATTACTGTGACAGAGCGACGGGGACCTCTCTGCGTTACCTGCTCCAAAGCCACGTTCAAAGCAGGGCTAACTCCAAAGTTTGATCAGGTTGCTCAGGGCCTTAACAGTCTTCTGTATAAAACCTACTGTTCAGGTTTAAGCAGCCAAACTAAAAATTTTAATCAGAGCGCTGCAGATGGTTTGCCTGAACACAAGACTGGTATCTAGAAGACCGATTCTTAATTTTGACTGCTTCGGTCTATGGCCTTGGGTTGGGCAATCGCTGTGCAAGACGGGGGCAGCGCTCACACACCCATGAGTAAGTCCGTCTCTGTAGAGGAGCCACATACCGGAATCAGATCAATTAGGCTGTCAGTACTAGTGAAGTAAGAGCTTTGGTGAAGTAAGAGCTTTGGTTCCAAGCCACAGTAATCTGATGCTGGGGCTTGCTCAAAAGCAACGACCACGTGCCCGAATGCGGCTGAAAACCGTTCCTCATCCACAGCCTGCCTGTACAGCTGGTTGTCTGCATTGCAGCAGGAGCTGCTCTGAGCAGAACCAAGAGGTTTGTGTCAGAGCACTCAGCTTTGTTCTGAAGTGATCCAGGAAAGCTTCCTCCTCTGCTGGCTTCAGCAGAACTGGAGTGTGTTCTCCTGGCTGCAAGGGCAGGTCCACAGGCCCCTGCGCAGCACCAGGGATGCCAAGCCCGCCGTGAGGCTTTCAGAGCACGCTCAGCAGTCAGCACAGCCGCCTGCTGGAAAACTGCTTTGGAAGAAGATGCGCATCCCAAGTTTACCAGTCTCTGGACAGGCTTACTGGGGATCTGGAGAGTATCGAGCGTAACGCGCACAGGGGCAGAATGAGCAAACACGTCATTTGTTTTGTTTTTTTAATGAAACAGGGTGCTGGAAAGCGAAGAAGGAAGGAAAGGATACTTAGTCTATCCCACCAGCAAGAACCACAGCTCCAGTCAAAAGGGGAGGAAGGCGTCACTGAAGGGGAATGGGAGGAGGATTGACTATATGCTTTACACAGAAGAAGGTCTCTACCTGGAATGGAAAGTGGTGAGTTTCAGAGCTGACAACAAGAGCCACAGCTCCCATAACAAACTTGTCTGGGTGGCACTGCAGCCTCTTCTGCCCGGGTTCACATTCCTGCTGCACGGAGAGCCGGCTGCTTTGCTGCTGTCTGCTTTCGCATGCGAGTACCGAGTTTATAAACCTGTTACATAAACAACTTTAAGATGAGTTTAGGGATTCTAGTAGCAACACTGGTAGAGGTGCTGCTCTTCAAACACAAACAAACAAAACCCCTTGTTTCCCTTCCGCAAACCTGTGCCAGACTAAGGGTTTTGGCTGGTGCTTTCCATGCCGGCAGTCTGAATATTTTTCAATCTTTTCAAAGTGTCGGGGTGTTCTTTTATTACGCCTATGAAAACCTAGCTAAGTTACAAGTCTGTGATGCACAGGCAGAAGCTGACATGGGCTACCCAGAATGAGAATTGCCGTGCACTGTTTGCTTCCTGATGCAGGACCTCACCTTACACAGGACCCCACAATGAAGAAGAGAAACTAGTTCATGCTTATGTACCACAGCCCGCTGCAGCCGCTGCAGGAGAGCAGGTGGCAGAGCAGTTCTGTGCAGCTTAGCACACGGCACCTTGACCTGTCTGCGCCCTGTCTGCACGCGCTCTCTGGGCACAGCAGCTGCTTTTAAGGTTTCCCGTTTCAGATGCACAAACGCCCGTGGCACGTCTGTATGGCAAACCCATCTTACAATTTTGCATAAACAGCAACAAAACCAGTATTTGAACAGCTTTGACCCAGATCAGGCCTTCAATAAGGCCCATGCTGGCAGCATGAAGAGGACTACAGTATCTGTGACTCTTGCAAGCGGTTCTCAGAGCACTGGCAAAGTAAGGAGCTGGCCCGTAGGCGGGGATGCCGACATTGTACCAAGTGGGCGTTAAGGTTGCTCCCTCGGCTTTCAGAAGCTGGGAAGCACGCAGCATTTCCCACAGAACTTTAATTTGGTCCTGTGAAACGCTGCCAGAACAAAGGCTGGAATTCAGAGACACGAGGAGGTGGGTTCCTGACCGCCTGACGTCCCCACGAAGTGTACTGCCTCAGCCTAACAACGGCAGGCTGCCTTTCCAGCCTCACGAGGTACCCAGCGCCGGCCCCCGCTCCCAGGCGAGTGACTCCACACGCCCCGGGGCTGCCCACCGCAGCAGTGCCAATGAGTGGTGGAACTCACAGACAGTACTGGAAAGGGACAGGAAAGGGACAGCAGGTTTCATCCAGCCTAGTTCAGCCGTGTGGCGTGTAAATGGTGCACCACACTGACAGGCCCGGAGTGGCAGGTGGTCCACCATTAGCCCAGCCGAGCTAGACTGGCCCCACACATCTGCTGATACGGTGAGGCAGCGCAAAGGAAACTAAAAAGAGGCAGAAGGGCAGAGTCCTGCGGTGGGGTGTAACGGATCACTTTTCCAATTCCTGCTTTCTTGCTCTTGTTTGCCTTCTACAGGAAGTGGAAGAGTTCAGCTTTATTACCCAGTTGGCAGGCCTGACAGACCACCTACCAGTAGCAATGCGTCTCATGGTGTCTACAGGAGAAGATGACCCTTAACACTGACGATCTTGGAGAGAGCAGAAGAGGGAAGCGTTAACGATATTCAGAAAATAGCAGAGGATAAGAACAAACTGTTCTGGTGCCACATTAGGAAAGACGACCAGACCTGACCCGGGCGACTCGCAGACCGTACCAACAGTGGCGACACGGAAAGGAAGAGAAGAAGGGGCGGCGGCCAACAGCCACTGTCACAAGTTGCTCTGGCAAGGACAGGCCTGTACTGCAATGCTTTCACTGTGGACCAAACGGAACCAAGATGGAAGTCCTAATTCCTTCTGAACCAGTGCCATTCTTACTAAAACATGTTTTTATACTAATATATAGCACAATTTAGTTTGTAATTAGTCTGTGAGTTAGTGCCGCTCAATGGTTTTTTGCATCATTTCTTTGTATAACTACGAAGCTAAAGCTTTTCTTCTTTTTTTAGCCTGTTAAAGTTGTAGTAGCGTGCTTGCATCAGTAGCATGCGCCCGCACTGCATGCCACTCTGAGATAAAATAGTCAGTAAGATACCATGGGGAATATCGGAATGGAAGTGAGCTCCAAAATCAGACACCAGCCAAAGCAAGGCGTTCTGGGACTGGCAAACCCTTCTGTCATTACAGATAGACTTTAAACACAACAAACACAAACTCTGTTCAGTTTGCAGACCAGGATCTTCCTGTGCGATTTAAAGATACTTCAAAAGATTCGCAATTCAGACTTGTAGAACAGAGTTCTACCCGTATTCCAGCTGCGTGCCCACTAAAGTTACAAAGTGTTTTGTCTGAAAAACGACTCCAGAATTGGGCCTTTAGCTTTCTAAGCGCAACTTACTCCCTGAAGAAGAAAAATAGCTTCCCTGAAATGCCTTTTCTTTCTCTCCCGTACGCGGGGCAGTTCTGAACTAGGGTACGGGATGGTATGTGTGTTACAGTAGAGTGAGTAGATTCCTGTAGTACCGTTGGTCGCACCAGAGCCAACATTCTGCCTTAGCTAGAATGAGTACGTGGGAAATAGCTTGTAAAACGCATGCTAGATATAGTTAAAATAAATGTAAGTGACGTTCTGGGAGAAAAGTGTAGAGCAGTGTACGGCTGATAAGGCGGGAGAACCTAACGATTTTCCAAAGGAATCAGTGCACTTGAAGGGAAGGCGCAGCACGGCTAGCTACTGGAGAGCAGACTTCTGACTCAGCCGTGGGTCACTGCTTGCTGTGAGCAGAGGGCTGGTTTAGGTCTGTGAGACCCAGTTCTCCACATCTTGCACACTCACAGACTGTAACAGGCCTCCTGCCATCCAACTCATACATCCTCTCCCCTGCCATCTTACCCCCACGACCTGACCCACCCAGCCTCTGCAGCCTTCACAGAACTAATGACAAGCTGAGAATCGGGTCCATAACGAGACTCGGCATTTTTTTAGGGATTTAAATTCAGAAAGGTTTGTGTTGCTGGGAGAACAACGAGACCCCTTCCATGTTAACCGATACTTAGTTTCCTCTGCCTGCTTCCTGTTCAATGTTAGCATTTATTTCCTCCTACACGACAAATTCCCTGTGTTGCAAAGAGTTAAGAGGTAAACTGTTCTAGCGACGCTGGCCACTAACTCCTGAAGATGCTCTTGTTTTGGCTTAGTTTACACCTGCTAGGAATCAGCTTGAACTAAATCAGAATAGATTTAAATTGGAAATTCCAGCCTGCGCAGTGCCTGGTACTGGCTGCAGGAAACAACAGAACCGTTCCTGAGATCCGCTTGATTTTGCAAGTAGAGAAACTCCTAAAAGTGCTGGGCTAAGAGCACTGGCTGATTCCCAGCAGGCAGCAGGCCACTTCTCCCGCTCTCCCACCGCACGGGTTCCCGGCCCATTTTACGCCTCATTTCCCAGCCCTGGCGTCCCTTCAGCAGAGACTGCCTCTTAAAAAAGTGTACCGTGCCAAACCATGGGGCAGGCTGCAGGCGTCACCCACGGGGACTCGAAAACAGAACCAGACTCATTTCCCTTTTGGATAAATTGAGGAACTCAAGTTCACAGCATCAGAGACTTCAACACGCTGTCCCAGCGCACCACCAGTTTCCCACTTTGTACGTTTCTCTTTATACAGAGGGTGCATGTATGTGCAATGTGTTTTTCGGTTTTTTTATCTCTCCACCCAATTCAGAAAGACTTGTACCTGAAACAATGCTTTTACTCCTATTTTCTACCTTGCTTGTATTTTATTAACCTTTTTAAAAAACCAAACAGTATCAGTAACAGTTTATGTGCTGTCCAGCAGCTCTTTCTCAGTAGTAAGATTGAACATAAGGTACAGTATTTTTAATAGCTTTCCTAACAGTGTAAATTACAATTTGATATCCACTTCACTAAGCACCAGTTGCAGGAGCTGAATTTGACACTGCGTGGGATATAATCCTAAAACTACTGCCAAACAACGTTACATTTACAGTGAAACCAACATGGGCTAAATTACTTTTAAATTAGTTCTGTGGCTTTGTGCTGACTGAAAACCAGGCACTTTTGTCAACTTTTTGAAATGCGTTGAGAAATATTTTTTCAAATTTGAAGCAAACTGTTTTAGATTTTGATGTTCTTAGTTTCTCAGTGATCCAAGAAATGGATAGTTGTAAAATGTTCTTCAAACAACACACGTACATTTACTCAGTCTAGGCTGTTCTGACTAATTTACTGTCTTAGGGATCTCACTGTGCAAGAGGGGACGCCAGGAGGCACAGCACCACGGCACCACCGCACAGACGCTCCTCACTTTTCTGCATTGATCCTGTGCCTTCCGATGCCTGGGCATGCTTGCGGGAGCGGGATAGCACGCGGGCCAGGGAACGGTAACGAACGGGCTTTCCTGCCCAGAAGCGTGACCGCCTGGAGAAAACCCGGGTTTTGTCCGCAGCACTGCGACCGCAGCTCCGCAGCGCGTCTGGCAGAGTCACTCGGACAAGGCGCGAACGGGCCGCGTATCGATCAGTGCGAGCCTTAGACAGATACCACGTCACAGATTCGCATGTGGGAAAAAAGGGAGGGGGGCAGAACACACCCAGGCAATCAAACCCTGGATCGCTTTTTCAGATTCAGTCCCGCTCTCCTTAAGGACAGCATGACCCAATTTCTTAGCAGGATGTTAGTTATAAGAAATTCGAGTGAAGCGAACTCCACTCCGCTTACCCCACTTTGTACAGGAATTTCAGGTATCTTCAACAAGCGGGTGACAATGCTGTTCTTAGTTTAATAACTGCCACTCACCAGGGACACTGTAGATGAAGCGTCATCTGTTTTTATAACAGCTAGATAACATCTTCTGTTTCTCATGTTCGTTTGCGTTTTACAGTAGCACGCCTAGAACAAGCGAACAAAAGTCACAAATGAGGACAGCTGAAAACTAAGAACTTCCAGAAATTTCAAGGGCGTCAGGTTCTTTATGCAGTTGGTACCTTTAGATCACTTTGAAAACACAACCTCCAGCAAACAGTCTGTAGCCTCTCGGGCACATTCCACTGCCGTGAATCTGGGCACTGTTGGTCTGAGGGATGGGTGACCCACCTGCTCCGCACCACGGCTGAGCTACGGGGGACCATGGTGCCAACACTCGTGCTACGTGAAACAGCGCTCACTGGTTTATAGCCAGTTCCAGTGGTGCGGAGCTGGTTTCACGCAGTCACAAACGGGATGCTTGGCAGAAGCCACCTAAAGCAACCAGACGTAAACCGTGCCCCAGACTGGCTCCAAGAGCAGCTGCAGCCACTGAGGTGTGGCCTGCTGCGGAGAAACCCTTGAGAGCTGTCTGGTAGCATGAGTTTACCGATTTCACGTGAGTATTACTACAAGGTTTCGTCCCAGCAGCACTCTCAGCCAGCCTGGCTAGACCCTCAGTCCTGTTTGTTGGGTGAGACAGTAAGACTTGAGGAACTTGCGATTCCGATACAGATTTTTTTTTTTTTAAATGGCCTCTGTTTGATGGTCCAGATGCAGCAGATCTGACTGTCCCCAGTTTGATCTGAGCCACCCTGGCAATCACACAGCAGCACATCACTGACAGCACATATCATCGGCTCGGAAGCGAAGTCTTTTCACTTCCTCCTGGCACTACAGGATGAGAACAGAAATGCAATTCGAGCACTTTGAAAAACTCCCAATTTTATCACCCGTTACGACGAGGGTCAAATTGTCACCGAAGGTCTCATTTTTCCATCTTGTTTTAAATATAATCTTGATGCTTTTAAAAACTTGTATTACTGCTGAGGTTTAGAAATCCTGTAAGAAGAATAACCTTTTTTATTTCAATGATTTTTCGGTATTGTATCCTTCTGGAACCTAATGTTTTTATATGGTAAGCACATACCTTCTGACATTTTGTTATAAATGTATTAAAAAAAATTAAAATTAAAATATTTTCATTGGTTTCTTTGCCTGCAAGAAAACCGCAATCTCAGACCTGATAAAACAAGGTATTTTGAACAACAGGGAGGGGTTTTTGACTTTTACTGGTGCTGAAAGGAATAACTGGTTGATGCAAACAAGACAATAAAATTTCAAGGCTCAAATGATTCTGTGCAGTCCACTTTTCTGGTTTGTGCTGTGGAGTCTGACGGCACTAGGGGATATCTGACTCTGAGATGCGGTCCGGTGTGTGGGTCAGCACGGTCTCACTGTGCTACGCCTGTTCTAGGGAATCTGCAGAAAACAAAGGGCAAAAGCAAGGGGTGCTTTTAACTCACCCTCCAGCTTGGCCTCTGCTGCCCCTCAGAACCCCCCTGCACAGACGGACCCCGCTCGGTTCTCAAGGTGTGCAGCCTTCACGCAAGTATTCACAGGGCCTGCTGCAGGCTGCAAACCTGAACCCCGCAACTCACACCAAGTCCACGCTGGAGGTACAAGAATATCCACTCCACGTTCCTTTCTGTTAGCATTTAATGTAAGACCACAACGATTTATTATGCGGTTGTACATCTTGACATCTCAACAGTTATCAAACCCTGAACTAATGGGGAGTAGTTTTTTTGTCTTTACACTGTCCAGTCAAAGATAAACGAAAAACAAAACAGCCACTCCCCACCCCCATGTACGTATGTCCTTAAGAATTACACAGGATCCCAGCATGGTCGGAGCTGGAAGGGCCCTCTGTGGGTCACCCAGTCCCACCCCCTGCCCAAGCAGGGTCACCCAGAACAGGCTGCACAGGACCTTGTCCAGGCGGGGCTTGAATATCTCCAGAGAAGGAGACTCCACAGCCTCCCTGGGCAGCCTGGGCCAGGGCTCCGTCATCCTCAGAGGGAAGAAGTTCTTCCTCCAGTAGTTGAACAAAACAATGTCAAGGGAAAAGAACCCATTTTACTGGTTCAGTCTTTCTGAAGAGTCCTCAAAGTCCTTGATAAAAAGCCAGTAGGGAATCCCACCTCAAAGAACTGATTTTTCCCCACAAGCAGAAAGGAGGAAATCGGTGGAACGCAAGTGATGAAGGAAGAGCACAGTGTGCACATTTCTTGTTGGTAGCTCAGGAAGGAACCGCTCCATCTCAGGAGACAGGGTGTTGGAGACGGGTCTCTGCAGCCTCCTCCCCTGCTCTCCAGGTGGGTTGTGTCCGCATTCTGATGCTATCATAGCACTGAACTGCCACAGACCTCCTTTTCCAGCAGTGGATTCCTAGCGTGTGCCTCTCCTGCAACACCTGATCTGTTTTTCCATTGCTGCAGTTTGTATTATTATGCTCATAAATGGCTACAGAACCTCAAGGTAAAACACACTCATTTCTCGGACAGTTTGCATCTTCCAGACATTTAACTCAGAAGAAAAGTGCAACTCCTTCCTCTCCCCTCTGCCCCAGGCGCTGCAGTGGAGTTTCTCAGGAACTCGCGCCCACAGCTGCCGGTCGGTCAGCGCTAAGCACAACGCCATCTGCCTCTCTGGCTCCTGTACAGATTCTCTTGGCCCAGCACCTACCGAAACGTAGACTGCCCGACCCCACTGAAAGGCCTGCTCAGAATGCTGCTGCAGCCGCTACTCTTTTAGCCCTTTTCGTTGACTGTTTAATACTTGGACGTACCAATTCTCCTCGTTGCAGCAAACTCAAGCCGCTCATCTACATTTCCATGGCCTTCCCAAAGATGTGCTCATACCCTTTGCCACTGTTCGTGATCAATCCAGGTTTCCCATCTATCACTCCTCAGTTGGTAAACCCTTCGCATTTTCTGCCATATTTTCCCTGACATTTAGGGAAGGCTCCAAGCAGTCATTTGTGAAATCAGGGCACAGGGCTTGCCAGAAAGACTGGCAGGAAACCAATAATCCTCCTTCTCATCGTTTCTATAATGGTAGATGTAACACTGCTCCTTATGACCATTAGATGTGAACAGGAAGAAATGTGCAATGCAGCCAAGACCAGAAGAAAAAGGGAGGAGAAAAAAAAACAAGCCACGGACAGTTACACATCAGGTCTGTGTACCCAAGAAGATCATGGAATCTCCACCAACATTTAATCTGGGCTGTATACTCCTTCCTTTTCCCTCCTCCTCTGAACCCCCAAAACCCCTTTATAGGTCTGACGAACATTTCATACTATTGCAAGTGACACGAGCTGCTGAGGCCGTGCTTGGCCCTACATGTGCTGCAGTGCTCATGCTGATACCATGGCCTCCCACACTGACAGAGGCTTTCCCAGCCTGTCAACCCATCCCATCTGCCTTCACCGTTGGTTATGTCCTCCCATCCTCCTCCGGGCAGCAGACCATGTCACTGTCCTGTCTTCTGTACAGCACCCAGCACCACACTGTCAAGGAAAACGGTTCCTAGGCACCAAGAACCATCTACAGAGTAAATACAATTCGAAAGGGACTAACTGCAGTAGAAAAACGCTACAGCCTTCCTGTGTGCTTTAAAGGATGAGATAATTGAATGTAATCACATAAAATAAAGGGACATTTTCCCCACATTCCTAGTAACACACCAGCTTTCAGCTAGCCTTCCTGTCTGTAAATTGTGTAATTCCTAGAACACAGCACCTGCTGACTCTGTTCCTCCGGAAATGTCCGTAAGCTGCTGCTTCACCTTCCCTCACTTCCCACACGAGCATCTCATACTCACCAACGCACGCCTGCACAGTCTGCACCACTGCCAAGCCCCCTCTCTCCCTTTTGTAAGCAACCTTTGAGGTCTCTGAAGCCAAACCTGGCAGAACAACTCCAAACTGCCTCAAGTGCCATGGTACAGTCAGCAAGCCAGGTGTGTCAGAATATCCTTTTATCTGTATAAACACTGCAAAAAAAGCCTCAAGCTTCTTCGATCAAGCAGCTTTCACTGTTACACTACTAGACCTGTCACAATAGCTGTTTCGCAAAGCTGTGCTAAAGCTCCTCCAGTCAAGGCAGCCTGTGTCCAAAGCAGCCTGAAGCCTTGAAAGTCCCACTTCTATTTGCCAACGTTTGACTCTTCCAAATCCCAGCAACAAGATGCATCAGCCTGAGGAGCTCGGTAGAGACCTTAATGCGATCCTGAATGCCGTACTGCCATTAGTATGCTGAATATTGGTATCTCTGACCGCCTTCCACCCTGCTAAGATGGCATTTGCCTCACAGATACACACATTAAGCACTGTATTACATAGTAACTGATATAAATCCTTCTGCCTTAACGATACAAAATGGAGGATGACAGCTAAGCCACTGCAGTGTTACACCAAACACACCCAGCTGCCTGCAGAAAGGACACTAATGTGTTAGTAAAGTGCGGGGACTTACCCTGCGCACTTCACCTCTGAGCTGCGACTCCACAAATGCCTAGCTGAATGACTCACACAGAGCTCAAGATGCAACTACAGTTAAGAGCTGCTCTATCCCACAACAATGCTTCTGTAAATTTAAGATTCTGGATGACACAGTAAAAAGGACTGAAGGGGTTTCCAACACTGCCACAGCATCGCGTGCTGCAGCACCCGCACGGGCAGCCTCCAGACACTTCAGGATTTGGAAGAAGCAATGTGGGAGTTCAGAATCTGAAATTACGCAATGGCAGGATATTCCGAACAGATCCCACTGCAATGAACAGAAAGAGATGAGCATGATGAGGGGAAGGTGACATCTTTCCACATCAAGTGTAATTGACTACCTTTGTTCTCGTTAAAGAGATTCATGAACTTCTAAATTACCAGAAGACTGTCAGCTTGAACACCCCGGCCCTGCTGTACTTTGGGTAACATCCTAACCACCTTTTCGGATCTAACTGGGTATAATTGTTACATTCGTTGTGTTTGACTGAAACAGGTTCTCAAAGACCTTTCAAATGCCAATCCAGAATTTTGAATACTCAGCAAAATCCAGCTAGATCTTTCTCTACAATTAAAACCGTCTCCTGAAGTCAACTGCCACAGCGTCACCAGCTTCAGCAAAGCCAACATTGCATGTTTTACACTGCTTGGCAAGGACCTTCAGGATACCAAGGAACAAAGGGCGGTTGCAAGGTCTGCACGACACCAATGGAAAAAAAATCCAGGGCCTAGCATGGTGCCAAGCACTACGCTAAATATATTTCTAATGAAAGGTGTATCACACAAGAAAAATTAATTCTCAGTATGTAGCCTGGTCCATTATCTCAGCCCCAAAATAAGACTGTAATGAAGCAGGTATTTAAACTCTATTTTCTGTTACTCCTTGGTTACATATAATTTCTCTTTTCCACATTTGCCAGGAAAGCTATTTATAGTCACGGCAAACTCAGACTTTTAACAAAACATGTCTTGTATCCCACAATAAGCACATAAGAAGGACTTCATGCATAGCTGCTTCATTAATTATTAGACTGGTGTTCTTGGAACTCTGCGGTGCATACAAGCTAACAGTGCTTACCCTGGTGAGATCCCTCTTGCCCACAGCTGACCTAGAGTGTCCTTCCACCTCACTGCAAAAACCTCGGCCTCACCATTCTGCAGCTGTGTTCCAACCTCAGAGCAAATTAGAAGCTGTAAACGTAGCATTTAGTATACACCAACAGAAAGAAACGCTGAGTCTGGTTAAATGCTAGCCAGTGGCTCTGTACATGGTATAAGAGGACCTTGTCCAGGCCTGGATTCCCAGGGGCTGACCATTAGAAGGAGGTTTCTGACCACAAGACCAGACAAGTTCAAAACCAGCTTCCAAACGACCACAATGGAATGCAAAACAAACAAACAAAAATTCCTCTCCAAGACCTCACCACTCTGAAACAGAGTTTGATGTATTTTTAAAGGGAGATGATAAGCACGAGCTCTCCTACAGGAAGGGACCCACTCAGTCCTGCGTTTGGTTTGAGGACAGGGGAAAAGCACAGAATTTATTCTGCTTCTGGATAATGATTATTTACAAGTGCAAGCACAATTAGCTGTTTGGGACTTTCAGTTTATTCTTTTTAAAAAATAATTGATATTTGTATTCATGTTTTAAACACGGACAGAACTGACACTTACTAGCAGAAACTCTCCAAGCATGAATATCTCCCCGTCATGGCTCTGTCTAAGAAAACTGTACTTAAAGCTCCCATCCAGTGTGGGGAGGGCAGAGGGGAATGCAAAAAAAAAAAAAAAAAAAAAAAAA